>Ga0116163_1000003_pt1 | contig 229287 bp, 198 predicted proteins | sample AD_UKC107_MetaG_FD_89889 | JGI IMG/M metagenome (GOLD analysis project Ga0116163, IMG submission 89889) | Active sludge microbial communities of municipal wastewater-treating anaerobic digesters from Hong Kong - AD_UKC107_MetaG | ecosystem: Engineered > Bioreactor > Anaerobic > Digestate...
CAAGAGGCGCACGCGCCTTTGATTGCAAGGAGAAAATATGCGAAAGAATACAATCTATATCAAGAGGCGCACGCGCCTTTGATTGCAAGGAGAAAATATGCGAAAGAATACAATCTATATCAAAGGCGCGAAAGAGAATAACCTCAAAAACGTCGACCTCGAAATCCCGCGTGATCAATTAATCGTCTTCACAGGCGTATCGGGCAGCGGCAAATCATCTTTGGCGTTTGATACCATCTACGCCGAGGGTCAGCGCCGCTACGTCGAATCGCTGTCGTCATATGCCCGCCAGTTTTTAGGGCAAATGGACAAGCCTGAGGTCGAGCAGATCGACGGCCTCTCTCCGGCCATCTCGATCGACCAGAAGACCACGAACAATAACCCCCGTTCGACAGTCGGCACGGTCACCGAGATCTACGATTACCTGCGCCTTCTCTATTCCCGCATCGGTATTCCGCACTGCCCGATCTGCGGTGCAATCATCAAGCGTCAAAGCGTCGACCAGATCGTCAACCGCATTATGGAACTGCCCATCGGCACAAAGATTCAAATTCTTGCGCCGATCATCCGCGCGAAAAAAGGTGAACACGTCAAGGAACTCTCGGGCGCCTCGCGCAGCGGTTTTGTGCGCGCCCGTATCGACGGCTCCATCTACGATCTTTCCGAGGAGATCTTCCTCGATAAAAATAAAAAGCATACGATCGAAATCATCGTCGACCGTCTGATGATCAACGAGGAGGCTCCGAGCCGCCTCTCGGGTTCGGTCGAGACCGCAGCGGCGCTGTCAAAAGGGCTGGTCACGGTACTCTACGACGACGATCAGGAGATGTTGTTCTCCCAGAATTACGCCTGCCCCGAACACGATATCGGCCTCGAAGAACTGACCCCGCGCGCGTTCTCCTTCAACAACCCCTATGGGGCCTGTTCCAAATGTTCCGGCCTGGGCATTTTAATGAAAATTGACCCGTCGAAGGTCGTTCCTGCGCCGCTGCTCTCAATTCGCGAGGGTGCCATCCGTGCCGGCGGTTGGAATTACGATGCCGGTGGTGTATGTCAGATGTATTTCGAGGGACTTGCATCCCACTACGGCTTTTCACTCGACGTGCCCTATCACACGCTGCCCGACAAAGCCAAAGAAGTTTTAATGTACGGCACCAACGGCGAAAAAATCCAACTGCGCTATAACGGCGCGGGGGCACATACGAGCTATATGCACGATTTCGAGGGCATCATCAACAACCTCAACCGCCGCTATGCCGAAACCACAAGCGACTATTCCAAAAAGGAAATCGAGTCGATGATGAGCAGTGAGGAATGTCCCGAATGCCGCGGAGACCGGCTCAAGCCCGAAATTTTAGCCGTGACCGTCGGCGATAAGAATATCAGCGATCTGTGCAAACTCCCGATCACCGATATGATCGTGTTCTTCGATAACCTCAAACTCTCCAAAACCGAAATGCTGATCGCCGAACGCATCATCCGGGAAGTCGAGACCCGCCTCGGATTTTTGCGCGACGTCGGTCTGGAATATCTGACCCTGTCGCGTTCAGCCTCGACCTTGTCGGGCGGTGAGGGGCAGCGCATCCGTTTGGCCACACAGGTCGGCTCAGGCTTAACCGGCGTTTTATACATCCTCGACGAACCCAGCATCGGCCTGCATCAGCGCGACAACGCCAAACTGCTCGCCACGCTCAAAGGGCTGCGCGATCTCGGCAACACCTTAATTGTTGTCGAACACGACGAGGAGACCATGCGCGAAGCCGATACCATTGTCGACATCGGTCCTTTCGCAGGCATTCACGGCGGCGAAGTGCTTTACGTCGGCCCACCGGCGGGATTGAAGGACTGCAAAAACTCCCTGACTTCCGACTATCTGTTCGGACGCAAGGCCATCGAAGTGCCCTACCGCCGCCGCAAGCCCATCGGCCAATTAAAAATCATCGGCGCGGCGGAAAACAACTTAAAAAATATCGACGTTGATATCCCGCTTGGGGTCATCACCTGCGTCACGGGCGTGTCGGGCAGCGGCAAATCGTCGCTGGTCAATGATATCCTGTTTCGCTACCTGTCGCATGAACTCAACGGCAGCAACCAGCGAGCGGGTAAATTCGAGCGCATCGAGGGTATTGAACAGCTGGACAAAGTCATCGATATCGACCAGTCGCCGATCGGCAGGACCCCGCGCTCCAACCCGGCCACTTACACCGGTCTGTTCACCGATATCCGCGATCTGTTTACCCGCACGCAGGACGCCAGAGCGCACGGCTTCGGCCCGGGGCGGTTCTCGTTCAATGTGCGCGGCGGACGCTGCGAAGCCTGTCAGGGCGACGGTATTATTAAAATTGAAATGCACTTTTTGCCCGACGTCTACGTTCCCTGCGAGGTCTGCGGCGGCAGACGGTATAATAAAGAGACCCTTGAAGTCAAATTCAAGGGCAAGAACATCTATGAAGTGCTAGAGATGACCGTCGACGAAGGCGTCGAATTTTTTACAAGCATTCCGAAAATCCACAAAAAGCTGAAAGTCCTACAGGAAGTCGGCCTCGGCTATATCAAACTCGGACAGTCAGCGACGACGCTTTCGGGCGGGGAGGCGCAGCGCGTCAAACTGTCCGCGGAACTCTCGCGCCGTTCGACCGGCAAGACGATTTACCTGCTCGACGAGCCGACCACCGGCCTGCACACCGCCGACGTTCACAAACTGGTCGAAGTGCTGCACAAACTGGTCACCGGCGGTAACACGATTGTCATTATTGAGCACAATCTCGACGTGATCAAAGTCGCCGACCACATCATTGATCTCGGCCCCGAGGGCGGCGACAAGGGCGGCGAAGTGGTCGCCGTCGGCACCCCCGAGCAGGTCATGAAATGCGAAAAGTCTTACACCGGCCAGTATCTCAAACGCGTTTTGAAAAAATAGATAAATCCGAAATCCTGTTCGCCTCTTATCTCCCTTGTCAAAGGGAGGTGGCGTGCGTATCCGGTCGCACGACGGGGGGATTCAATTTATTGTTATTTCTTCTCGATATGTTTTAAAATCCGCTCCTGATTTTTAATCAGCAGATCGATTTTTTCATGCAGATCGGCGAGGATCAACTCGTTTTTCAAATTGACCTTGTAATCGTTCTCGGCGCGGGCACGGTCTTTTTCCTCCTGCCGGTTCTGACTCATCATAATCAGTGGGGCTTGAATTGCCGCGACGCACGACAGCAGCAGATTGAGCAGAATGAACGGATACGGGTCGAATGCGCCCGTATAGAGCAAGATGTTGAGCACAATCCACACCAGCATCACACCCATAAAACTGCCGATAAATCCCCAGCTGCCCGCGAATCTGGCGACCCCGTCCGCCGCCCGCTGCCCAAACGTCCCCTTTTCCTGTTCGGCGTCGATATTCAAAGAGACCTTTTTCTCGAGCAGCAGATGCATCAGCTGTTCGTCGCCGAGTTCCTGATCGGTACTCTTAACCAGTTCGTGAATCAGCTTTTTCTTGTTTTGCATCAAATCACCTCATAAGAAATAAAAAAATGGAATATCGTAGGGGCGCACCTGCGTGTGCTCCCGCGTATTTTACGGAATCTCGGGCGCACACGCAGGTGCGCCCCTACACTTGATAAAACGGCGGGCCCAAAGGCCCGCCGGTATTTCTTAACTCTATATGGTTTGATCCGTGCCGTATTTGACGGTCACAGTGCGGTTCTGCGGAGTCAGTCCCGTCATTGCGATGGTGAACGCCTTGGGGTCGCCCTGAATCGAACCGCGCATATTCTTGGCATAGTGATGGGTGCGGAATCCGCCGTCGACAATGAATTTCACATGATTATCGAACGTATAAGCCGCGTGCCCATGGTTGAGGAAAACATAATCGCCTTCACGGGTAAACATATCGACACTGTCGCTGGCCAAAATTCCGCCCGCGTCGAACATCAGTTCCAGCTTGACCGGGATGTTGTCGCAGCCGCCGGCAGTCAGTTCGATCTCAAGCTTTTTATCGTACATGCGAATATCGAACGAGACGTCAAAATCCTGCATACAGACGTCAGCGCGCTTGGTATGGTCCATCTCACGCCAATTCGACGTGCCCTGCGGCACTTCCAGCGGACGTTTATAGCCCCAAGTTTGGTGGTAAGTCAGGCGATAACCGCCGTCGATCGGCGTCAGGGTCTGCGGTACAAACTGTGCCAACGGCCCGAAGAAGGAACCGGCGAACCGGATATACATGCGCTTATCGGCAAACTGCAGTTTTGCAAATAACGGGCGTTCTTTGACCAACGTCAACGTCGCATCACCCTCGCGTTTACGCAAAATGCCGCTCTCGACAAAAAGCTTTTCGTATTCAAACGACGGTTTCAGCGTCTTCTGCGCCAACATCTTTTGTTCAAGTGCGGGATCCATCAAGAACGGAATCATCGAGCAGGCGTGACCCGTCTTTTTCAACAGATAATCGGCGACCCACGCGAATTCGGCATTTCCGGTGATCAGCGCCATCCGCAGGTAATTGTCTGTGTATTTTTCAAACGGCGGTTCGGTGCCGAAATCCTGCCGTGTCGAATTCATCGTGTTGATCGTATCGTCCGGTTCGATGTATTTCAGCACCATCATCAGGTTGCGGGTGACGTGGTCAAACATCTCGGGCATATTCAGTTCTTTGCCGATGATAATCAGGGAATTGTTGCAGGCGATGTTGTAAACACCGGCGCTGCGTTCGGTATATTCGCCGTTCTCGTCATTATCGATACCCTCGGCGAGGAATTTATTGAGATGAATAAGGCATTTCTCATCGCCTAAAATATTATAGCAGTATGCCAGCGCCGAACTGACGACCCAGCGATGGTTGGGTGTATGGAATCCGCAGTTGACCATGGCACGGGCGCTGCGTTTTAAAAATTCGCGTATCATGTCGCCGACTTCTTCTTCGGCTTCGGTGTGTTCGGTGAATTTCTGCAGCAGCAGATAGGCCGGCGCAAGGTTCTGAATCGAAAAAGCGTTGCTGGTGGAATCATGGAAATTGGTCTCCATCAGGTCAATCGTTCCGTCGTCGTTGGTATGCGCAAGCGAATAAGCCATTGCGATCTTGGCTCTGTGCAGCAGTTCCGAATTCTTATACCATTTGGTATACGGGTTATAATAAGCGGTGACAAACGTGGTGGCGCAGCCGCAGCCCTCGCCCGGCTCGTTAAAGCCCTTGGCGAAATTCGGCACCACGCCAAAGCACTCGCTGTTGTCGTCCAGACATTGGGCGTTGAGCAGTTTCCCGACCGCAAGTTCAAACTTGGGCAGGGATTCTCTGAAATGATTTAACATATCATTCTTCCTTTCTTCCCCCGAAAAGGTTCGCAAAAAGTATATCACCCGCAATGGGATAAGTCAACCTGAAAAGGATCGGTGAACGCTTGAAATTTACGGTGATCTGCCCTGAAAATCTCGAAAAAGTACAAAAATATACCTATGAAATGGACCGATCTCTCAAAGAGCGGATTCAATTTTTGCCGTCATCTGCATCAGCTTCGGAATCGACTTCAATCGAAACCGATTTGCTGATTCTTTTCGATGAAAAAGAGTCGATCTGCGATAACAGTATCTGCGATTCAACTGTCGACAATACTTTCATTCCGAAGGCAAAAATCACCGTTGTCTGCGGCGATGGCATCCGAGGCGATCTGCGCTGCGGGCTCGGAACGGACTGCGTTCTGACCTTTTCGAGTTTGCAGAAAAATCATCTGCAAATTTGCCTTCTGCACCCGGTTCGCTGCCTTGACGGCCATCTTTGCGAACCGTTTGAATTTTCCTTCCGGGGCAGCGTCGGCAACGCGTATCCGCTGCTTGCGGCGGCAGCGGTAAAAATTCTATGTTCATCGGTCCGTAAATTACCAGAGTAAAGGTCCCTGTGCGTGCAAAACTAAGAGCGAGCCCGAAATGGCTATTTTCAGCTTTCGGGTACGTTTACGAAGGGAGTAAATGAAAGTGAGTAATAAAAGCGGCAACAGCAAAAATGTCCGTGACACCTTGAATCGTTTCAAGATGGAATCTTCCAAGGAACTGGGTGTCGACCTCTCCAACATCGACACACTTACCACTGTCCAGGCCGGATCGGTCGGCGGCAGAATGGTTCAGAAGATGATCAACATCGCTAAGAACTCTTAGGTAAAACTAAACGAACTTGCAACGGCCTTCTGGTCGGCATCAAACGCGAAAGCGGGAGTTGCCTCTGCCGTAAGGATATTTCTGGCGGGGTTGATTGCAAAACGGGTGGGACTAACGTCCCCTCGCTTAGGAGAACGGGCTTCTGCCCGTTCTCTTTTTTTCGGCGGCGGGCAGTGCCCGCTCACAAACGCGTCAAGGAATCTGCTATCCGTAAACTTGATAGCGCGTGCTTCCGACCTCGGTTCTTTTCGGTAGGGAGCGACGCCCCCGTCGCTCCGTCGGCATGATACCGGATTCAAACGCGTCATAAAAATTGCTGTCCGTTAACTTGATAGCGCGCGCTTTCGACCTCGGTTTTTTCGGTAGGGAGCGACGCCTCCGTCGCTCCGACGGCATGATGCTCGGTGTTTCTCTGTAGGGAGCGATGATTCGGCGCTCAGGCGGTGCGGGCGGCCACATGGGCCCGCCCCTACGGTATATCATTCCCGCCGCGCAACACCGCCCCTCTTCTTATCAATTCCTTATCATTCCGGTTATAAAGCCGTCCCGAACCGCTCGATGTCGGTAAATGAAATCACTTTCCCGCGCGAAAACAATTTCCGCGGCGGAAGCGCGGCCAATCCATACATCCCCGACAGCGTATGGCAGGCGGCGATAAAATCGGTCGGGTCCACCTCCGCAGGTACGGCAACGGCGGGCGGAACTGCGGGCAATGCCCAATCTACAGTCAGTCCGGCGGCAAAAAAATCCGGCGCGTTGGTAAAAATCACGGCGCGCTCAATGATTTCCGCAGGCGGCGCACCGAGACCGGCCAGCCCCGAAAACGAGACAATCATATTACAATCGGAAATCGCCCCGAATCCGGTTTCCGCATCGATCAGCACCGTCTCGCAAAATCGTTCGAAACGCATTGCGAGCGACAGGTCGCCTGACGGCTCGATCACACCGACCATCCCGCCCAAATAACAGGCGCAGCGCAGCGCCGTATTCAACAAGACCTCTTTGATAAAATTTTCAGGCGAAAAATAGATAATTTCAGGCAAACGAAAGCCGCCCGCAACCGGACGTGGACTCATAAACGGACGCATCTGTTCAAACAACAGTGCTTGCGCCTCACCGTCACGGCCGGACCGCAGAAAAATTTCATAATACCGCACTGCTCCGACGCGGCATTGCATCAGCTCAACACTGCTGCGCGCGGGCTGCCCTCTCAAAAACGCGGGCCGCGCGATTCTCAAAATCCCAAACACCGCTTCACCTCTAACCCGTCGTTCTTATCAGAATATGCAAAAATGAATAATGATAAGCCGCTTTCACAGGTAAAAGCGTAAAATTCCCATTTCTTTCACCCGCGCCCTCTCCCTTGCCCCGATTCTGCAAATATGTTATATTAGTGAAAAGGAGGCGAGCGCTTGCAAAAGGTCTTGAGCTTAGTCCGCAAAGCGGTACAGGAATATGATATGATCGCCGACGGCGACAAAATTGCGGTCGGCGTTTCGGGCGGCAAAGACAGTATGCTGACGTTAACCGCCCTGGCGGCGCTTCGCCGTTTTTACCCCATAAAATATGACGTTATTGCCGTGATGATTGATCTGCGTTTCGACGGCACAGAGACCGACACCACGGAAATTCAAAGATATTGCGACTCGTTAGGCGTGCCTTTCTATGTCAAACGTACCGAAATCGGCCAAATCGTCTTCGACATCCGCAAGGAGGAAAACCCCTGCTCGCTCTGCGCCAAAATGCGGCGCGGCGCGCTGCACGATTTCGCCAAAGAACTCGGCTGCAACAAAGTCGCCCTCGGCCATCACGCCGACGACGCCGCTGAGACCTTTTTAATGAACCTGTTTATCGAGGGTCGCGTCGGCTGCTACAGCCCGGTCACTTATCTGTCACGCAAGGATATCACGGTTATCCGCCCGCTTTCGTGGATGCGCGAATGGGAGGTCTCTTCGGCGGTCAAGCGGCTCGGCATTCCGGTATTAAAAAATAAATGCCCGCACGACCACGAAGGTCAGCGCAAACAGACCAAAGCGTTTTTAAGCGAACTCGAAAAGACCCGTTTCCCCGAAGCCCGCGAACGCATCCTCGGCGCCATGCGCCGCGATCACATTTCCGGCTGGTGACCGACACCATTCCCGAGCGCGCAGAGGTTGTTCCTCATTATAAAAAAGTCCGATCTCCAAATTCCATCATTATTCCCCTTAATTCGACACAGATAAATAGTGTTAATTTAATAAAATCATATTATGGCAATATATGGTTGAACTTTTAAAATGGCATGGTATAATATGGTTATCCTACAAATATTTCTCAAGGAGGCTGCTTATGATTGTAAGATAACATCATTCATTAAATAATAAATTTAAAAGGGGAAAAGCAAATATGAAAAAAATCTTTATGATCATCCCGATATGTCTTTTACTTTTTTGTGCTTGCGGACAAGGAAATGTAAACGGCACTATGTCTTCATTATCGGAAATCTCCTCGGAGAGTGCAGCCACTGTTTCTTCGGTTAACTCTACTGCCTCTTCAGAACAACTAGCATCTCAAATTTCTGTGACCCCGGAAGAACTTGATGCTATCTCTGAAAAATACCTGTCAGAATCAGGATATGAAGCCATGGGTTGTTGGGGTGATGTTAATTCGTTCAGGGACGAACTAATATTCCGATTGGATTTACAACTAGATTCAAAGTTTCACTGTTCCGATAAAACAGATGTAGTATTAGCTTATTATACGCTGCTTGATGAGGTCGATTGGTCCGATTGGGATCATAGAAAAATCTACAACGCAAGAATTGATAAGGTTATATTAGGTGATCTAAAAATCGGTGACGAGGTGACTATCGGCGTATACGGAATACAGGGAACAGGTTACGGATATTTAAATGCCGGAACCCTCCCCGCTTCAACGGGTGACCGTTGCTTCGGATTTTTATTCAGAGGACACAACGATCCCAACAAAGCCGGAAAAAACACCGGAATTCAAGACGATTATTACGATCTCGGAAGTGCTCACGCGGCGCTGGTGGAGGAAATCGGCGGAAAAGATCGACTGATATATTTATCCGATATTCAAGGTGGTCAGTGGTTCACAGAAAAGCGTCTTGATGATCTTCTGCCCGATCATAATTACACAGTCGTTACTCTTGACAGCAAAGCCGATCCGAATTATCCGACGATGACAGCTGCCATCGTCGACCCGGAACCGATTGAGCAAGCTCTTGCCGCGCTTTATCAAGACGTCATCTCAACGGTGGATTTTTCTTATTATGGATCGGCTTACGGTCTGCCGAATTCCCAAGTAACAACGATAAATTAAATTACGAGGTAGCTTTGCCACCCCGTAATTTTTTCTGTCAGATAAATGCTGATTTGACTTACGCGATATTGTTCTCCTCGGGCTTTCCGAGGAACTGGCTGCGATAGAGGTCGGCGTAGAAGCCGTTCTGCGCCATCAGTTGCTCGTGCGAACCGGTCTCGACGATGTCGCCGTGATTCATCACGAGGATATTGTCGGCATTGCGGATCGTCGAAAGCCGGTGCGCAATGACGAAACTCGTTCTGCCCTTCATCAGCCCGTGCATGGCCTCCTGAATCAACACTTCGGTGCGGGTATCGACCGAAGAGGTCGCCTCGTCCAGAATCAGAATCGCCGGGTCTTTCAGCACCGCACGCGCAATGGTCAGCAGCTGCCGCTGACCCTGTGAGATGTTACCCGCGTCTTCACGGATGATTGTGTCGTAACCGTCGGGCAGTGTGCGGATAAAGTGATCGGCGCAGGCAGCTTTCGCGGCTTCGACAATGGCCTCATGATCCGGGTGATCCGACCCATAGGCGATGTTCTCCTCAATGGTACCGTTAAACAGCCAGGTATCCTGCAGCACCATGCCGAACAGGTCACGCAGTTCTTCACGATTCATTTCGGCGATATCAACGCCGTCGACCGTGATCTTGCCGCCGTCCAGTTCATAAAACCGCATCAGCAAATTGACCAACGTGGTCTTGCCGGCGCCGGTCGGCCCGACGATGGCGATGGTCTGACCGGGTTTAACGTCGAGGGAGATGCCGTGAATCAGAGTTTTATCGGGGTCATAACCAAATTGAATCGAGTCGAACCGGACCTCGCCTTTGGGCTGTTCGAGTTTCGGCGCGTCCTCAGCGTCGGGGCTCTGTTCGGGCTGTTCCAGCACCTCGAAGACCCGCTCCGCGGCGGCCATGGTCGACTGCATGATGTTGACAATCTGCGCCACCTGTGAAATCGGCTGATTAAACTGGCGCGAATACTGGATGAACGCCTGAATGCTGCCGATCATGATCGTGCCCTTGGAGGCGATGATGCCGCCCGCCACACAGACCCCGACATAAACGATGTTGCCGATAAAGCCGACCATCGGCATCATACTGCCGGACACAAACTGCGCCTTCCAGCCGTTTTGATAGAGTTCCTCGTTGCTGCGCTCAAATTCCTCGATAGCGGTCTTCTCATAGTTATAAGCCTTGACCACATTGTGGCAGCCGTACATTTCCTCGACGTGACCGTTGATCTGTCCGAGGGATTTCTGCTGTCCGCGGAAATACTTCTGGGAGCGTTTTGTGATAAAAATCGTAATCCCGAGTGATAACGGCAGCGACGCCAGTGTAATCAGCGTCATCGCCCCGCTGATGGTCAGCATCATATAGAGGATACCGACGATCATCACCACCGACGAAATGATCTGCGTCAGCGACTGCTGCAGTGATCGGCTGACCGTGTCGACGTCGTTGGTCACGCGCGACAGGATATCACCGTGGGATTGGGAGTCGAAATATTTGAGCGGCAGCTTGATCAGTTTGGCATTGACGTCGCTGCGCATCTTAAAGACGACCTTCTGCGTGATACCCACCATCACAAACACCTGAATGAACATGCACACGGCAGCTGCCGTATACAGCGCGATCAGCGTGAGGGCGATTGTGCCGAGTTCGGAAAAATCCACCGTACCGCCGGTCTCGGCGATATTTTGAATAATCTCATCGTAATATTCCGCAGCCAGTGCCATATTTCCCGCCGGAGAATCGTCACTTTCGGGCATATTCTTCAGTAATTCGACAATCTGCCTGAACGACTCTGCCTTTTGAGCGTTGTCGGTGCACTGGGAGAGCGGCGTAATCCCGTAAGCTGTCATCGCCGCCGCAAACTGCGCGTTGTCCTCGGCCTCGGTCATCATCGTGACCGCCGTCTTGGACATATAGCCGACCATCAGGGTGTTGGTGGCGTTACCCAAAATTTTCGGCGTGGTCAGCGAAAACACCGTCGAAGCAATGGTCAGCACCAGCACGACGATCAACGCAAAACCGTGCGGTTTCAGATATTGAGCCAGCTTTTTGAATGTCCCCTTGAAATCCTTTGCTTTCCCGCCGGCCATCATACCGTGGGGGCCCATGCCGGGTCCACGCATGGCACGCTGCTGTTTATATTCGTTTCCGTAATTCTTTTCACGCGCCGCCATCTCAGCCCACCTCCTTCGCAAGCTGCGAGGATGCGATCTCACGATAGATATCGCAGCTCTTCATCAGCTCTTCGTGGGTTCCGATACCGGCAATTTGCCCTTCGTTCAGCACGAGTATCCGGTCTGCATTCATAATCGTATTAATGCGCTGGGCAATAACGATGATCGTCGCGTCTCCCGTGTCTTTTTTCAGCGCCTCGCGCAGCATCGCGTCGGTTTTGAAGTCCAACGCCGAAAAACTGTCGTCAAAGATGAAAATCTCCGGTTTCTTGGCGATTGCCCGGGCAATGGAGATGCGCTGCTTCTGACCGCCCGAAAGGTTGGTTCCGCTCTGAGTGATCTCGGCATTCATCCCGTCTTCGCGGCCCGAGATGAATTCCTCGGCCTGTGCGGTTTTAGCGGCTGCCGCCGCCTGTTCGTCTGTCACATCGGGATTTCCGAACTTGATATTGTCCATGATCGTGCCGGTGACCAGTTTTGCGGTCTGCGGCACAAAGCCGATGCGGCTGTGCAGATCCGCCTGAGTCATCTCACGCACATCGGTGCCGTCGACCAAAACCTGACCGCCGCTGACGTCAAAAAAGCGCATCAGCAGCCCGCCGATAGTAGACTTGCCCGAGCCGGTGCCGCCGATGATGGCCACGGTCTCCCCGCGCTTTGCGGTAAAGCTGATTCCGGATAAAGTCGGCTGTTCCGCACCGGGATAGGCAAAGGTCACGTTGTCGAATACGACCCCGCCGGTTTTCTCGGGGCTGACGGGGGTTTCAGGGTCATGAAGCGTGTTTTCGCTGGCCAGCACCTCCCAAATACGCGCACCGGAAGCGGCGGCTCTGGGAAGCATCATAAAGATAAATCCGAACATTAAGAACGAGAACAGAATCTGAATCGCATATTGGATAAACGCCATCATTCCGCCGAGATCCATCTCGCCCGAATCAATCAGCGGGCCCGCAAACCAGACGATGCCCAGCTGCGTCATGTTCATGATAAGCATCATCAGGGGCATCATCACACCCATGACCCGCTGCGCTTTCAAAGAGACATCGGTCAGCTCAACATTTGCTTTTTCAAACCGCTCGGTCTGGCGGTCGTCACGTCCGAACGCCCGGATCACCCGAACGCCGGTCAGCCCCTCGCGCAGCACCAAGTTCATCTTGTCAAGGCGCTCCTGCATCTGCTTGAAATATTTCGTCGTCAGCTTGATCACAACCGTGACGATGATCAAAATCACCGGAATCGAGACCGCTAAAATCCAGGTCAGCTTGGTGCTTTTTGCCGAGCCCTTGATAATACCGCCGATCATCGTGATCGGGGCGGAGACCATGATGCGCAGCATCATAACCACGAATATACCCATCTGCTGAATGTCGTTGGTCGAGCGGGTAATCAGGGAAGCCGTCGAAAAGCTGTCGAACTGGGCTATGGAAAACCCTTCGACCTTGTTAAAGACCATGCTGCGCAAATCGCGGGCATATCCCGTGCCGATGCGCGAAGCCAGATAACCCGCCGTGACGGCCGCCACCATGCTGCCGAGTGCCACCAACAGCATCTGCCAGCCGATCTGCCAGATATACGGCACATCCTCTTTTAAAACGCCGTTGTTGATAATGTCGCTCATCAAATCAGGCAGTGTCAGATCGGCCATGCACTGCGCAAAAATCAGCACGATTGTCACCACAATCATCCAAGCATATTTCTTTAAGTACCTGAACAGTTTTATCATCTGTAATACATACCTTTCTGCGTTTCGCGCCGCAGTTCAGTTGTGCGAAACATAATCAGATTATATACATTTATCGGCTGTTATGCAACCCAAATTTACATAACAATCATATTATATATCATTCAAATATGTTAATCCTGTGATGATTGCAAAGGCAACCCGCTTTGTGTTATACTGATTTAACGCTTCGGCAGCCGTATCGGTGCAGCCCGGGTGGTATTATAATTCACACTGTGCGGCAACGACATTCACAAGCGCAATACAAATAACAGGGTATTTTATGAATAAATCAAACACAGAGAAAATCAAAGGCTCGGCATTTTTATTTTTTGCTTCCCTGATCTGGGGCTCGACATTTGTAGCCCAAAGCATGGGAATGGATTATATCCAACCGTTTACTTTCAATGCGGTCCGGTTTTTTATCGGCGGATTGGTTTTATTGCCGGTCATCGCGCTGTTCCGACGCGAACCCAAAGCGCTCTCCGCCGAAGATATCGCCAAAAAGGCAGTCGACCGGCGCAATCTGATTTGGGGCGGTGTCGTCTGCGGCGTATTGATTTTTGCAGCGACGGGTCTGCAGCAGATCGGTTTGGTGTATACAACTGCGGGCAAAGCGGGATTTCTGACCGCGCTGTATGTTGTTCTCGTTCCGATCATCGGTCTGTTTTTCAAAAAAAAGCCGAGTATCTTTTTATGGTTCGGCGTTGCCTTCGCGGTTACAGGCTTATATTTTTTAAGCATGAATGAACAGTTCACACTCGGAAACGGCGACCTGCCGGTGTTAATTTGCGCACTGATTTTCTCGTTTCAAATTCTGGCTGTTGATCATTACAGCCCGCTCGTCGACGGCGTTAAATTGTCCTGCATTCAATTTTTCGTCGCTTCTGTTCTTTCAACAGTCACGATGTTTTTGTTCGAAAAGCCCGATCTGACGTCAATCTGGTCGGCGCGCATGCCGCTGTTATACACCGGGATTTTGGCCTGCGGCATCGCCTATACCTTCCAAATCCTCGGGCAAAAGACCACGCCGCCCGCGGTGGCCTCGGTCGTTTTCGGTCTGGAATCGGTTTTTGCGGCTGTTTTTGGCTGGCTGATTTTGAACGAGCAGCTTACGCAACGCGAACTGTTCGGCGCAGGCCTGGTGCTTGTCGCCGTCATGCTGTCGCAGATCACACCCAAAAAGCGAGCCAGACTCCAATCCCGGAAAGCTTCGGCTAAACTTTGATCTTTCACCGTAATATTCTCTTTTCGGCAAAATTTCCGAAAAAGCTTGACAGCATTTTGAAGCTGTGTTACGATTTCCACATTATTTATTGTTTCGGGGTATCCCGGGACAATGGTAGAGGCGCGGCCGCTATCAGTACTCCGTAAAATGTCAGGGCAAGACGCGGAGAAAAGGAGCTGCCGCCGAAGCGCCGGATTGTCTGCCCGACATCCGCCGCTGGGCCGACGCAGAATATGCGTCGGACTGTCACGAATGTGGAGTGCTATCATTGCCGAAAACCGCCTTATGGCTGTGCACGCAATCCACATCTGCGTGTACGGCCTCTTCAATATTTTGAAGGGAAGAAATTGATGAGAACAAGAAGAGAAAAAAGAACCCGTCTGCTGGTATTCGCACTTGTCTGTGTGATGGCTGCATCGGTCTTCGGCATGGTGATGGGTGCGAGTGAAACCGCTGCACCGAATACCGATGTCATGACCGTGACCACCATCGCCGCACCCGAAGAGAGCGTTGCCGATACGGCCGTTGTCGAGACGGAACCCGCTCCGCAGAGCAACATGTACGCCACCTTCTGGGCATTGGTACCGCCCATCGTCGCCATCGCGCTCGCTCTTTTGACCAAAGAGGTTTACATCTCCCTGTTTATCGGTATTCTGACCGGAGCGTTGTTTTACAGCAACTTCAACCCGATGGGCACCGTCACCTCCATTTTCGAGGTCATGAGTGAAAAAGCCGGCGACCCCTGGAATGTCGGTATTTTGATTTTTCTGGTCATTCTCGGCATCATGGTCTCACTGATGACCAAGGCGGGCGGTTCGGCTGCATACGGCAGATGGGCCGCTAAAAAGATCAAAACCAAAGCGGGTGCCTCGCTTGCCACCGTGGGTCTCGGTGTCTTAATCTTCATCGACGACTATTTTAATTGCCTCACGGTCGGCAGCGTCATGCGTCCCGTGACCGACAAACATAAAATCTCCCGGGCAAAACTGGCCTATATCATCGATGCGACCGCAGCACCGGTCTGTATCATCGCCCCGATTTCGAGTTGGGCGGCAGCGGTGACCTCTTCGACCGAGGGCACGAATATCGACGGTTTTGCGATGTTCATCAAAGCCATCCCCTATAATTTCTACGCCATCCTCACAATCGTGATGTTGATTATGATCACACTGTTGAACTTCGATTTCGGTTCGATGAAAAGGCACGAGGTCAACGCGGCCAACGGCGATTTGTTCACAACCGACGCCAGACCCTATACCGAAGAACAGGCAGTATCCGAAAAAGGAAAGGTTCTTGACCTGGTGATTCCGGTCGTCCTGCTGATCGTCTGCTGCATTTTAGGCATGATCTATACCGGCGGATTCTTCGAAGGCGCAAGCTTTATCGAGGCCTTTGCCGGTTCCGATGCCTCGGTAGGCCTGGTTCTGGGTTCTTTTGCGGCGTTGGTGCTGACATTCCTTCTCTACATCCCAAGAAAAGTGATTTCATTCAAGGAATTCGCAGCCAGCATCCCTGAGGGTTTCAAGGCGATGGTTCCGGCAATTCTGATTCTGGTCTTTGCGTGGACGCTGTCCGGCTTCTGCCGTGACTGTCTGGGTGCCGGAGAATTTGTCGGCGGTGTGGTCGGCAACAGTGCAACCGCAAGCGCTTTCCTGCCCGCAATTTTGTTCCTTGTAGCCTTGGGCTTGGCCTTCTCAACCGGCACCTCCTGGGGGACGTTCGGCATTCTGATTCCGATTGTCATTGCCATCTTCCCCGAGATGAGCGAAATTCTGGTCATCACCATCTCGGCGTGTTTGGCCGGCGCGGTCTGCGGCGACCATGTCTCCCCGATCTCGGACACCACCATCATGGCGTCCGCAGGCGCACAGTGCGACCACATCAACCATGTCTCGACCCAAATGCCCTATGCCTTGTTGGTCGCCGGTGTGTCGTTTGTATGTTATATCGCCGCCGGTTTCCTGCAAAATGCTGTTATCATGCTCCCGATTTCCATTGTTTTAATGGGCGGCTTACTGCTGATCATGTATTTTTCGCAGAAAAAGAAAAGCGCTTAACACATCCCGATAAAGCAAGGGCCGGACGGTGAACCCGTCCGGCCCTTTGCTTTATCACTTGTCATATTTCCGTGCGCCTAAAATATCAAACGCCCGATAGAGCTGTTCCAATAACATAATCCGAAACAGTTGGTGCGGAAAGGTCATCTGCGAAAACGACAATTTCAAGTCAGCTGCCGCCTTGACCTCGTCGGACAGCCCATACGAACTGCCGATCATAAAGTTTAAAGCATTGATGCCGTTTGCAGAAAGTTCCGCAACCTTCTGTGCAAAGGCCTCCGAAGTCATCTCTTTACCCTCGATGCATAGAACGATGTTATACCCGTTCTTTGCTTTCTCAAGAATCTTTTTGCCCTCTTCAATCAGCTGCCGGTCTGCGGGTAAATCGTTTTTCGCCCCCAGCTCGACGATCTCCAGACTGCACGAAGCCGAGAGCCGCTTCTGATATTCTTTCTGCGCGTCGCGCAAAAAGGGTTCTTTAAGTCCGCCGACACAAATCACTTTAATATTCATAGCATTTTACCTTGCGCGACGCGCTTGCGTCCGCGCAGAAAGGGTTCTTTGAGTCCACCGATACAAATCACTTTAATATTCATAGCATTTTACCTTGTGCGACGCGCTTGCGTCCGCTCAAAAAGGGTTCTTTGAGTCCACCGATACAAATCACTTTAATATTCATAGCATTTTACCTTGTGCGACGCGCTTGCGTCCGCGCAGAAAGGGTTCTTTGAGTTCACCGATACAAATCACTTTAATATTCATAGCATTTTACCTTGTGCGACACGCTTGCGTCCGCGCAAAAACGGTTCTTTTAATCCACCCACGCAAATAATTTTAATGTTCATAAAACTGAATAATGCTTTGCTGCAGCCATAGCCGGAGCGACATGCAGTCCGAATTCCCCGTCCGCTTCCGCACCGCATTCGCAAAGTTTCCGGTTTACGGTGTCAAACGCCACGTCGGGCAGATTGTTTTCTCTTGAAAGATGCGCCAGCACAAAATTTCTGGTACCGCTATGTAACAAAATCGCCGAGAGTGAGGCACAGTCCCGGTTTGACAAATGCCCTTCCGCGCCTAAAATGCGCATTTTTAGCCAATAGGGGTAATTGCCCGCGCGCAGAATATTCTCGTCATGATTGGACTCGATCACCACGGTTTTACAGCCCGAGAGCGCTTCGACAATCGTATCGCTGCGGTGTCCGAGGTCGGTACAGACGCCGATGCGTCCGCCGCTTTCCGTCTCGATCACATATCCGCAGCTGCCAGGACAGTCATGCGGCGTCTCGAACGGCGTTACAAAAAAACGCCCCACGCCGATACCCTGTTCGTCAATCGGACAAAGCATCGCTTCCGGTCCGACGATTCCCTCAAATAACAGATTATCGATGGTCTGTGCAGAGGCGAAAATCGGTATATCGGGCAATTTTTTGGTAAGTACTTTCAACGCGCTGATATGGTCATTATGCGCATGGGTAACAAAAACCGCCCGAATCCCCCGGACGGGGAAATCGAGCGACTTCAATCCTTCGGAAATGGCTTTAAAATTCCTTCCGGCATCGATCAAAATCCCGTCGTCACAGCCGCCGATATAACAGCTGTTACCCGAACTGCCGGAGAATAAAGTGGAAACACTGTCCATTAATTTGCCTTTTTCAATGGTTTCTCGCCGTTCATTTGCGCTTGTCGAGAAGGCGTTTCTTCTCCGTTTTTGGATGCGGAGATCCGCGTGATGTCCGCTCCCAGCGCCGAGAGCTTTTTCTCCAAAAATTCATAGCCGCGTTCGATATAGATGATGTCTTCAACTTCTGTTGTGCCCTTTGCGACCAGTCCCGCAATCACCATGGCCACGCCTGCACGCAGATCGGTGGCCCGCACCGTCGCACCCGTCAGATTTTCGACGCCTTCAAACACGGCGGTTTTTCCGTCGACCTTGACCATTGCACCCATCCGAGCCAATTCCTCGGTATAGCGGAACCGGTTATCGGTCACACCTTCACTGATGACGCTGGTGCCGTTGGCGATGGCGCACAACACGCCCGCCTGCGGCTGCATATCGGTCGGGAAACCGGGATGCGGCTGAGTCTTGATGTTAACGCGCTGAAGACGATCGGCACAGCGAACCCGCATCCAGTCGTCCTCGTCGATGATCTCCGCACCCATTTCGGTAAGCTTGGCCGAAATGGATTCAAGATGTTTGGGGATAATATTTTTGATCAGAATGTCGCCGCCGGTCGCCACTGCAATGGCCATAAAGGTGCCGGCCTCAATCTGATCGGGAATGACGCCGTAAGTGGTGCCGTGCAGATACGGTACGCCGCGGATTTTAATGACGTCGGTACCTGCGCCGCGGATATCCGCGCCTGCCGAGTTTAAAAAGTTGGCCACATCAACGACATGAGGTTCTTTGGCCGCATTTTCAATCACAGTCAACCCGTCGGCTTTGGTCGCCGCCAGCATGACGTTGATCGTACCCCCGACCGTGATGTTGTCGAAATAGACCGAATTCCCAACCAGCCGTCCGTTCTTGGCGATGGTCTCGATAAAGCCGTGTTCCACGCTGACGGCCGCACCGAGTGCTTCAAAGCCCTTGATGTGCTGATCAATCGGGCGGGAGCCGAAATCACAGCCGCCGGGCATACAGACCTTGGCTCTGCCGAAACGACCGAGCAGCGTGCCGATAAAGTAATAGGAGGCCCGCATCAGCTTGGTCAGTTTATAGGGAATTTCCACGTTTTTTATAGTGGATGAATCTATCTCAATGGTCTTTGAATCGATATGGGTGATCTTGGCGCCGAGTCGGTCGTAAATCTGCATAAAGACGTCGACGTCCCCGATCTGTGAGAGGTTCTCAATACGGCACGGCTCATCACACAGCGATGCCGCCGCCAAAATCGCGACCGAAGCGTTTTTATTTCCGCTGATCTCGACTTCGCCCGAAAGCCGCTTGCCGCCGTTGATAACAAATTTGTCCATTCTGTTACCTTCCCGTGTGAATTTTTCAAAGCGCAAACGGTTTATCACCGGGTTAAAAACCGTTCTCGCCGTATACACAAATCTATGATACCACATTTCCAATAAAAGCGCAAATATTTAAGAAAATTTTTACCGCCGTGTTTTACACGACCGTATTCTCATTGTACCCAGTTTTTCGGTTTTGCAATCAGCTTTTCGTTGACAAAACGCGCCGCCGATGGTAAGATGTTCCCATCTTGTTTTGTGAAAGGAACGCAAATTTGGAACAGCTGACTTTTCTGGAAAATTGCGCACAGCTTCCGCTTATCATAAAATATCTGATCGTACTCGCCATCGGTTTTGTCCCGGTATTCGAAATCCGCCTTGCGATGGTCGCGGGAACCTGTTATTTGGGACTTGGAATTGTCGAGACGTTTATTTTCGGTTTAATCGGAAATCTTCTGCTGATTTTTCCGATGGTCATTTTGGGCAGAACACTGATCAAATGGCTCGAGACGACAAAAATTTTGGGCTGGTTCGGACGCTGGATGTCGGGCCGAACCCAAAAGAAAATGGATCGAATCACCACGCTGACCAGCATCGGCTTATTTTTCTTTGTTGCAATTCCGGTACCGGGTACCGGCGTGTTTACCGGCGGACTGATTGCCTCGTTCATGGACGTGCGGCTGAAAAAGGCATTCCCGTCACTTGCGATCGGCGCTGCCGTAGCCGGTATCGCCAGTATGATTATTTACGCACTGCCCGTCTATGCGGGGCTGCACGGCAGTACGAGTATTCCCTGGTTTCGATAAATCTTTAATATAAATCGCACTCACGATAAGAAAGGATCGTAAACACTATGGAAAACACGCAAAAGACCAAAATCGCCATCATCGGCTGCGGCGGCATCAATCGCTGGGCGCATATGCCGGCCTACAAGGAGATGAAAGATCTCGTTGAAATCGTCGCGGTTTGTGACATCAAACCCGAAAAGGCCGAGATTATCGCCAAAGAACTCGGTATCGAAAAAATCTATACCGATTATAAAGAGATGCTCGACACCGAAAAACCGGATGCTGTCGACTTGTGCGTGCCGAACTATCTGCACTCGATCATGGCCGTCTATGCGCTTGAACACGGCATGCACGTCTTTTCGGAAAAACCCGACGCCGTCTCCGTCGAAGAGGTTTTAAAGATGAAAGCCGCCGCCGAAAAGAGCGGCAAGGTACTCATGGTCATGCGCAACAACCGTTACCGCCCGACCGCGGTATTTGCGAAAAAATACATCGCCGACGGTAAAATGGGCGAAATCTACGCCGCCCGCTGCGGCTGGCAGCGCCGTCGCGGCATCCCCGGCAAGGGCGGCTGGTTCACCACCAAAGCCCAGTCCGGCGGCGGCCCGTTAATCGACCTCGGCGTACATATGATCGACCTGGCCATCTGGCTGATGGGCAATCCGGTGCCGGTCGCGGTCACCGGCTGCACCTACAGCAAATTTGCCAATCTCGGCGATATCACCGACTCAATGCACTCGATGTTCGGCGAAGTCAATAAAAACGGCGTTTTTGATGTCGAAGACCTTGCAATGGGCTTTATCAAATTCGATAACGGCGCCTGTATGCAGATCGAATTCTCCTGGGCATCAAACATCGGAAAAGAGCGCAATTTTGTCGAGCTTCGCGGCACCAAGGCAGGCTGCGAAATTGCCAGTGACAACGGCCTACACATTTTTACCGAAGAATACGGCAAAACCGTCAACTACGACCCGCTTGTCAATGACGAAAAAGGCGTTCCGCAGCACGAGGCCAATCTGCGCCATTTTGTCGACGTGCTGCAAAAAGGCGTCACGCCGGACTTTGTCCCGCAGCAGGGCGTTAACATGATCAAAATTCTCGAGGCCATCTATAAATCCGCCGCCACCGGCAAAGAGGTTATTCTGTAAAATACAACTATAACTAGATAAGGACGGGCAAAATGCCCGTCCTTATTTATTATTAAACCGTTTTATATTTATGGTATTTGAAATTTGCCTTGAAAAACCTCAAATATTGCTTTAAATCTATCATTTATTCTATATGGATGATCACCGCCGGAATAATACCATACTCCGTCAATTTTCACACCGATATATACATACTGTTGAAATTTGTAACCGCCGAAACCAATCTCGTTAGGCATAGTTCTAAAATCATAGTTCGAAAGAATTTGAACTAATTCATAATAATCCTGCTCCGAAACAGAACGCTTTGAGAGAAGCGTTGACGAAGGTGTTTCATCGACAAAAGGCGTAAAATCAACCTCATATCTATGATAGGCGACTTCCAAATCCGGTGTAATTGTATATGAATGATATCTGTCGTCTTTTTGATTAACATCGTTATAAAATACCATGATCTTATCAATATTCAGTGGTTCCCGTTCATAATCATATGAATCAATCTGGTATTTTTTATAAAATGCCTTAATCATCTCAGCGCTTTGCGGCTCATCGAAAATAATAAATATATCATACGATTTAATATCTTTATAAAGAAACGGTGTGCCCATATGAGAAATCGATAGTTTGGAATTGAATTCCTGATTCGCTTTTTGTATCAGTGCCTGAATTGTCTCATTATCCAGAGCATTATTAAGGTATATGGTAATCCCTCGTAAAAAAGATAAATCGGTGCTCCGCCCTTTCCCATAGCAATTTGAAATTTCGTAAATATTGCTTTGATTATTAAATAATTCAATCCATGGCAAAAAGAAATTGTCACTTTCGAATTCACCAAGTGGAATACTTTTCGTTGCCCCATAAAGTTCCGCTTCATCTACTGCCTGACCCGCATAAACTAGTTCAACACTCGGGTGCATAACGCATGAACTTGCATATGGTGCAAGAACAGTTGAACCTGTATCTTGTTTTATCTGTTGAGCTAATTCATAAAAATCAAACGTATATGGTACATTAAAAGTATATAAATACTTGTGGTTTTCAATCGTCATAAGAGTCGAAACACAATCAAGTTGTGCTTTATTATAAGATGCTATCGGATAAGGGAGCGCACCAATCCACAAATCGTTATAAAAATTTATCTCATTATCACTTTCCATATATTCCGTTTCATCAATATTTACGACCTCGAATTCTTTTCTAAAGGCATCTATTTGATCTTTAGATTGACTAAAATACACTTCATGACTCTCTTCAACACTATTATGCATTAGAATGTATTGAACATCATCCTCGTGCCCCTTAAAAACCTTCAATATAACCCTTGAAAGGTCTATATATATTTCTGATGTTTCAGCGCTTCTTGAAGTTACAGAATCCGCGGATATAATTTCGCTGTCTGCCTTCTCATCAGCGATTCTCGAAGTTAAAGAAGATGTAAAATTGCTACTTGAGATCACGCTACTAATTTCAGAAGCGTTATCTGATGAATTCACACGACTACTATTTTGAGATCCATTTATATCTATTAAATCGCATGCAGCAAAAACTAAGACAACAATAACTAAAGCGCAGATGAAGCGTTTCATATTTACCTCCCGATTTTCATTGGGCTATTATAAATATAACAGCATTCCTATAATTTGTCAATCTTGTCATAAAAAGAACGACCCCTTGCGGAGCCGCTCTTTTAATCATTTTCACTTTCTTACTTTGGTTGATCGTTTCTTATATCGCCTCTCCGGTCAATTTCTTGCAGCATTCCGCATACAAACCGGCCGTTTTTTCAATGATGTTCTCCGGCAAACGCGGTGCGGGTGTCACGCCGTCCAGTTTGTTTTGAATCAGCCAGTCCCTTACAAACTGTTTGTCGTATGATTTCGGCGATTCGCCTACGCGATATGCGGCGGCATCCCAGAACCGGCTGGAGTCGGGCGTGAATATCTCATCCGCCAAGACCAAGTTTCCGCTCTGATCCAAGCCGAATTCGAATTTTGTGTCCGCGATGATAATTCCCTGTTTGATTGCATAATCAAAACATTTTTCATATAGCCGCAATGAAATGTCGCATATTTTGTCGGCCAAATCCTGCCCGATACCCTCTGCCAGCTGTTCCAATGTGATGTTGATATCGTGCCCCTCGCTGCTTTTGGCGGATGGTGTGATGATCGGCTTGTCCAATTTTTCAGCCTGCTGATGCACGCCCGAAAACTTTAACCCGCAAAATTCCTCTCCCGATTGATACGCTTTCCACATGCTTCCGAACAGGTATCCGCGCACGATGATTTCAAAGGGCAGCATCTTGAGTTTTTTTACTTTGATTGTCCTGTCCTTAAAATCCTCGTGTTGAAACGGCGCGGGTAACTCGCAGAGTTCGGTTGCCACGAGATGATTGGAAACGATATCTTTCGTAAAATCAAACCAGAAATTTGAGATTTTGTTCAACGCGATGCCCTTTTTCGGAATTTTGCTGTCTAGTATCACGTCAAACGAAGATATCCGATCAGTTGTGACGATAACAAGCTCATTTCTTCCGATATCAAACACCTCGCGGACCTTACCGGACACGATTTTCGGAAACGGGATTTCTTGAAATTCGTTCATGTTGCCTCCCTTATATGAAAACGGTATAAAACACCGTTTTCATATTTTCACTGCGGGTTGATCGTATAGTTTGGTGCTTCCTTAGTGATATAAATGTCGTGCGGATGGCTCTCTTTGAGCCCGGCGTTGGTAATGGTCAAAAAGCGCGCTTTGGTTTGAAGTTCGGGAATGTCGTGGCAGCCGCAGTAACCCATGCCGGAACGCAGACCGCCCAGCAGCTGAAACACCGTATCCGAAATCGGACCCTTATAGGGAACGCGACCCTCGACGCCCTCGGGGACAAGCTTTTTGCTGCCGGTCTGGAAATAGCGATCCTTGCTGCCCTTTTCCATCGCCGCCATGCTGCCCATGCCGCGATAAACCTTGAAACTGCGGCCCTGATAGATCTCTGTCTCACCGGGGGCCTCTTCGCAGCCGGCCAGCAGCGAACCCAGCATCACCGCGTTTGCGCCCGCCGCAATCGCCTTGACGATATCGCCGGAGTATTTGATGCCGCCGTCGGCGATCACCGGAATCCCGGCTTTTGAAGCCTCGCAGGCGACGTCATAGACCGCTGTGATCTGGGGTACACCAATACCGGCGACCACGCGGGTCGTGCAGATTGAGCCGGGACCCATGCCGACCTTGACGGCATCGGCGCCCGCATCGATCAGGGCTTTTGCGCCCTCACCGGTCGCGATATTGCCAACGATAATCTGCGAATTTGAATAGTGCTTTTTAACATTTTTCAGGCAATCAAGAATATTTTTGCTGTGTCCGTGCGCCGAATCGAGTACCAAGACGTCCGCGCCCGCTTCGAGCAATGCGCCGGAACGGTCGAGCACGTCATCGGTCACGCCGATGGCCGCGCCGCAAAGCAAACGTCCTTTGGTGTCGCGTGCGGAATTCGGATACCTTGTCGCCTTCTCGATATCCTTAATCGTGATCAGGCCTTTTAATTCACCCTTATCGTTGACCAGCGGCAGCTTTTCGACTTTATATTTCTGCAAAATCGCCTTGGCCTGTTCCAAACTCGTGCCGACCGGTGCGGTGATCAGACGGTCACCCGGGGTCATGACCTCGCGGATGCGGCTGTCGAAGTCGGACAAAAACCGCAAATCGCGGTTGGTGATCAGGCCTACGAGCTTTCCGTTTTCGCAGATCGGCACGCCGCTGATCTTAAATTTTCCCATCAGCTGATCGGCCTCATAAACAAAATGGTCCGGCGAGAGGAAAAACGGATCATGAATGACCCCGTTTTCGGATCGTTTGACCCGTTCCACTTCGTCGGCCTGTGTCTCGATAGGCATATTCTTATGAATGATTCCGATGCCGCCTTCGCGCGCCATTGCGATGGCGGTTCCGCTCTCCGTGACCGTATCCATCGCCGCACTCAAAAGCGGGGTATTCAGCATGATGGTGCTGGTTAGGCGGGAAAACAATTTAATCTCCGTCGGAACAACGTCTGAATAGGCCGGAATGAGCAGCACATCGTCAAACGTCAGCCCCTGTTTGACGAATTTTTGATTGATGTCGGTATTGATCATATGCCCCACCCCTTTAAAATATTTTTAGTACTATAACACAACGCCCCCGCGTTGTCAATGAAAAAATCGAAAAATCTCATATCAATATTCTACCATGCGGCCGCATTTTTGTCAATTCGATTCCGCTTCGAGCATTTTCTTAAACCAGGTAAACGGTAGTGCCGCCGAAGTACCGTAATTGAGTCCCGACGGTTCGCCGTCATCGTCCCGGAAAAACTCATACGGTGAGCCTCCCACCCGATGTTTTTTGGTGTGTAAAATAAAATCATCCATCAAATCCCGCGCAGCCTCCGGCGAGACCGTATTCAGCGCATACACATACCAGCCCGTCGCCGTAGACCACCACGCGCCGTTTTGATAATTTCCCTTCGCCAGCCCGGGCGCGCACTCCCAAGCCGAATCCTCCGAAAAATCCCGGCTCTTCGGAACATGCCGGATATATCCATCTTTGACCGCGTCTCCGCTTCGATACGCCGCCATCAGCGCATTCGCCGCCGCTTTTGCGTCTTTTCCGACTAACACGCCGTAACAAATCGCACAGGCCGTACCCCAGACGTCGGGCTGCGCGCCGATTTCGGTCGCCGACAACAGCCATCCGGTCTCTTTTTCAAAAAACGTCTCCCTGATCGCAATAGCAAGGTTGTCTGCACGCCGGTCATATTCCGGGTTGCCGAGCGCTTTCGCCAGCAACCGCGCCGCCCAAAGCCGAAACAGCGACGGAAACAACAGTTTTCCGGTCTTGACAATCAAATCACAAAATCCCCAGTCGACCGCCCGTTTCGCCTCGTCGCAGGCGCAAAGTCCTGTTTCAGCGTCGATACAATAAGCATTCCAAACCGGCTCGGCCAGTGCTTCCAGTTCCTCTCGCACTTCGGGGTCATCATATTTCAGCAGATATTCGGCGGCCATACTCAAAAACAGGTAATTGTCGCATAACGGCGGCAAAAATCCGCAACGCCCGCACCCCTGATCGTCTCCCGACGAATAGGTACCCGGGAAAAACACCGGCTTACCGTCGTAATTGATATGATCCGCAACCGCGAAAGGCGGCGCCGATAAACCGTTTGCCAGCGTTTTGGTCTCGGGTCCGTTGACCCCGTGCCGGGCAATGATTTGGATATACCGCTTCCAATCTTCGCGTGAAAACAACCCGCTCTCGGCCATCATCGCGCAGTCGCGCACCCAAAAACTCGGGTATTTCCCATCCCCGGACGGCACCGCAATCCGCATGATCTCCGATTCTCTCAGGTAATCACACTTTTGCTCAAAGGTACACGCTTCCAATACCTCCGAAGCCATTTGTTTTAAATAGTCCAGCCGTTCCCGATCCGTCATATTTCCTCCGTCAAAGTTCGCATAGAATCCGCGAAATGATCGAGTTGCTAACCAAAAATCCCTTCGGTGTCAGCGAAAACCTGCCGTCTTTTTCCGTTGCCAGTCCGTTTTTTATCCAGTCTTTCATCGGCTTTTCAAGGTTTGCCGTTCCCTTTTCTCCGATCAACCGTTTCAGCTCATTAATCGCGATCCCCTCCGTCAGCCGCAGCGCCATGGCGATTTTCTCTTCGGCATTTCCTCCGTCACCATCGAATACGGTCTTTTGCGGGTTTTGCAAAAACCCCACCAGATCACGCGGATAATAAAATCGCCTTCCGTTATAAAAACTGTGCGCCGCCGGGCCGAGGCCGACATACGGTTCCAGCGTCCAGTATTTTAAATTGTGGCGGCTCTTTCCGCCCGGTTTGGCAAAATTCGAGATCTCGTACTGCGCAAACCCGTTTTCTTCAAGCGTTTCACATACCGCCAGATAACTGTCTGCAGTTGAGTCCTCGTCCGGCAGATTTAACTTCATGCCCGCAAACAGCGTTCCCTGCTCCACTTTGAGCAGATACGCGCTGATGTGGTCGAGCGGCAGTTGGCAAAGCGCTTTCGCTGTGTTTTTATCTTTTTCGGGTGTAGCATCCGGCAGCGATAACATCAAATCCGCCGAAATATGCCGAAACCCCGCTTGATATGCCGTTTCGACCGCAGATATTGCCTGTTTCGCATCATGCCGCCGCCCGAGTTTTTTCAAAACTTCATCGTCCAGTGACTGCACTCCGATTGAAATCCGGTTAAACCCGCCGTCAAACAGCGTCTTCGCCGCTTCCGGAGAAACGTCTTCCGGATTAGATTCAAGCGTAATTTCACTGTTTGTCTTCAATCGAAAGATCCCGCAAAGCTCGTCCAGCAGTCTGCACAGATTATGCGCCCCGAGCAGCAGCGGATTACCCCCGCCGAAATAGGCCGTGTCGATTTTTTCATCCCGATACGGTTCTGCGGCTTTTAAAACCGCTTGAATATACGATTCGGCCACGCCGTCGTCCGGCCTGACCGAATAAAAATCGCAGTAATGGCATTTCGAGCGGCAAAACGGCACATGGATATATAAGCCGGTCATTTCTTGCCCTCGGTTTCTATTTTTCGGAGCGTGTCGGCAAGCACCTGTGCCCGCAGTTTTTCCAAAACCGGATGGCACTTCGCCTCTTCGATTCCATAGGTCTGCTGAAGTTCGTATTCAATCGGAATCCATGTGGCGATATCGGCCTCGTTGTGAGAAATCACGGCCTCCATCATATCCAATGCCCGCCAGACCTTGGCCTCGATGGTCTTTTTTTCGGCCATCTCGTCGAACAACCCCGCAATCTCATCCTTTTTCTCGGTCGGCAGGGTCGCCGCAAGTTTCTGCACCACATCGTCCTCATGCGCGATATCCTTGTCGCTCTTTTGAAACGACGGGATGTCGCCGGTGACCGCCTCTCCGAAGTCGTGAATAAGGCACATTTTGATCACCTTATCCGTATCCACACCGTCGAGGTCGCCCGCCAGCAGATAGGCCATCGCCGACAGCCGCCAGCTGTGTTCGGCCACGCTCTCGGCCCGTCCGGCGGTGGTAAAATTGTGTCGGGTGTAGCACTTGCACTTTTCGATCTTGCTTAAAAAATCGAGGAATTTTCGTTCATCCAACTTTACGACCACCTTTCGAAGATTTATAAAACTTTTATAAAATTCTACTCGTCCAGCTTCAGCACGTTCATAAACGCCTCGGGCGGCACTTCGATGCTGCCCAGCTGGCGCATCTTCTTTTTGCCCTCTTTCTGCTTTTCAAGCAGCTTCTTTTTACGGGTGATGTCGCCGCCGTAGCACTTGGCCAACACGTCCTTGCGCATAGCTTTGACGGTCTCGCGAGCGATGATCCGGCCACCGACCGCCGCCTGCACCGGCACCTCGAACATCTGCCGCGGGATATTGTCTTTCAGCTTTTCGACCATCCGACGCGCGCGCCCGTTGACCCGCTCGGCATTGACGATGAACGACAACGCGTCGACGATATCACCGTTCAGCAGAATATCCATTTTCACCAGCTGCGCTTCCTTATAGCCCTTGAATTCATAATCCAGCGACGCATAACCCTTAGTACGAGATTTTAACGCGTCAAAAAAGTCGTAGATAATTTCGTTCAGCGGCAGTTCGTAGTGGATGTCGACACGTGCGGCGTCGAGATAGTGCATATCCTTGAAAATACCTCGCCGGTCCTGTGCCAGTTCCATAATGCTGCCAACGTATTCCGAAGGTGAAAAGATGTGCGCGTCGACGATCGGTTCCTCGGCTTTTGAAATCAGCGAAGGATCGGGATAATTGGTGGGATTATCGATCATTCTTACGCTCTTATCGTTCAGTGTCAGCTTGTAAACAACGCTTGGGGCGGTCGTAATCAAATCCATATCGAATTCGCGTTCAAGCCGCTCCTGAATGATCTCCATGTGCAGCAGCCCCAAAAATCCGCAGCGGAACCCGAATCCGAGCGCCTTGGAGGTCTCCGGTTCGAAAAACAGCGCCGCATCGTTCAATTGCAGCTTTTCCAACGCGTCGCGCAGGTCGCCGTAACGCGCCCCGTCCGCAGGATAGATGCCGCAATAAACCATCGACCTCACTTTTTTATAACCCGGCAGCGGCTCTTTGGCGCGGCGTTCGGCGCTGGTCACGGTATCGCCGACGGCCACGTCGCGCACGGTCTTGATCGAAGCGGTGATATAACCCACCTCGCCGGCCTCCAACGTCGGGGTCGGCTGATGTTTCGTCGGCAGCATCACACCGACTTCGGTCACGTCGAATTCGGTACCAAGTGCCATCATTTTAATCGTATCACCGATTTTGACTTTGCCGTCGAACACCCGCACATAGATGATAACGCCTTTGTAGCTGTCATAAAACGAATCGAAAATCAACGCCCGCAGGGGGGCTTCGCGGTCGGCTGTCGGCGGCGGGCATTGATGCACGACCTGCCGCATCACCGCGTCGATATTGATATCGTTTTTGGCTGAAACCTGCGGCGCGTCCTGTGCCGGAATGCCGATGATGTTTTCAATCTCCTCAATCGCGTCCTGCGGCCTTGCCGACGGCAGATCAATCTTGTTGATGACCGGAATGATTTCAAGCTGGTGGTCGACGGCGAGATATGTATTCGCCAAGGTCTGCGCCTCGACACCCTGCGTGGCGTCGACGACCAACACTGCGCCTTCGCAAGCGGCCAACGACCGGCTGACCTCATAGTTGAAGTCGACGTGCCCCGGCGTGTCAATCAAGTTGAATTCATATTGCTGACCGTCGCAATCGTAACTCAAATTGACGGCGCGGGCCTTGATCGTAATGCCGCGTTCGCGTTCGATGTCCATATTGTCCAGAATCTGATCGGTTTTTTCGCGCACACTGACCGCGTTGGCATGCTCCAGAATGCGGTCGGCGAGGGTGCTTTTGCCGTGGTCAATGTGGGCGATGATGCAGAAATTCCGGATGAATTTCGGATCGACAGCCATTGATTTTCTCCTCTTTTTATTTCAATTTTCCCGCAAAACAGCTTGCGGGTTTATTTTTCAGCGTCTGCTGTGCAAGGTCACGGACCGCATCGAGCGTCACAGAGGCAATCAGCGCCCGTGATTGGCGTTCGGTGCGCTGCGGCAGACCCAGAATTTCGCGCCTGCCCATGTCCATAGCCAAATTATACGAGTTTTCGTAACCCATCGCAAGCCCCGCACTCGCCTGATTTTTCGCACGTTCCAGTTCTTCGGACGTGATGCCGTCCAAAAGGCCTTTCAACACGCCGTCAATCTCCGAAAGCGCCTGCTTTTTCGCCGCAGGCGAAATCCCCGCAGAAACCGTGAATACGCCGCCGCCGAGGTGGGCTGTGAAATAACTGTAAATCGAATAGGCCAGCCCCAAATCCTCCCGCACCCGGCGGAATAACCGGCTTGAAGCCGCACCACCCGCCGCAGAATTAAATAACGACATCGCGGCGGCCTGTTTGCTGCCGATCTGCACGCCCGGATAGGCAAGGCAGAGCTGAAGCTGTTCGGTTTTACGCGAAAAACTCACGGTGTTGCCGAAATTAAAAATCGGAGCCGTAAGTTGCATTTTCTCAAATCCCGTCTTTTTCAACGATGAAAACGCCTTTTCAAGCGCTTCCGCCACCCGGTTCTCATCGAAATTCCCGCTGACGGCCACGACGATGTTCTCCGGCCGGTAAAACTGTTCATAAAACGCCCGCAGATTTCCGCTGTTGACCCCGCCGACGCTTGCGGAAGTCCCGACGATGTTCCGCCCGAGCGGATGCGGCGTCCAGGCGGCCTGAAAGATGCCGTCGGCGGCCAGATCCTCGGGATCGTCGTTATACATATTGATCTCTTCCAAAATCACGCCCCGTTCGGTGTCGACGTCGGAAGCTGCGAAAACCGGGTCGGTCACAATGTCGCCCAGAATCTCAATACCCCTTGCACCGAATTCGGGCAGTGTCCGGATATAAAAGCAGGTGTATTCCTTGGATGTATAAGCATTCAGCTGCGCGCCGATCAAATCGGTCTCGTTGGCGATGTCCAGCGAAGAACGCTTCCGGGTACCTTTGAAGAGCATGTGTTCGATAAAATGCGAAAACCCATGGCTTTGTTCTTCTTCATAACGGGAGCCGACGCCGATAAAAGCCGCGACGGTCGCGGCCTTGGCGTAGGCACGACGGTCGGTCAGCACCCGGATCCCGTTGGAAAGTTCAAATTTCTTCATTCGATCTTTTGTCCTTTTATAAATTGTAGGGAACGGTCTTGACCGTTCCGAATTGGATTATTATTAAATGGTGACAGCCTTTACGGGTCGTCATGCCACCCCACAAGGCGGCTTGGATGCCAACCCCTACAAACGGAATGGTCAAGACCATTCCCTACATTCTATCAAACAAGGGGTTCAAATTAGATTTGAACCCCTTGTAAAGTTACGTTTCGTTCTATCTGCGCGGACCGCGGTTATTATGATGGTCATCGCGGCGCGGCGGACGCGGCGCCGAAGCCGATTCGGGCAGCGGTCTGCCCTCGATCTCGGCGATAGCGGCGACACGGGACAGATTCAGGCGGCCCTGATCGTCGATGTCGGTGACCTTGACCACGACTTCATCGCCCACGTTGACAACGTCTTCAACCTTTTCAACCCGCTGGAAGTCCAGCTTGGAGATATGCACCAGACCCTCTTTGCCCGGGGCGATCTCGACGAACGCGCCGAACTGCATCAGGCGGGTGACTTTACCCTTGTAAATCGCACCGACCTCCGGGTCGAACGCGATGGTCTTGACGATCTCGAGCGCGCGGTTGACGTTTTCAAGGTCGACGCCGAAAATCGCGACTCTGCCGTCGTCCTCAACGTCGATCTTGACGTCGCAGTCGGCGCAGATCTTCTGAATGACCTTGCCGCCGCTGCCGATAACCTCACGGATCTTGTCGGGATTGATTTTAACGGTTGCCATCTTGGGTGCATATTTCGAAAGCTGCTCACGCGGCTTGTCGATGCACTTCAGAATGACCTCGTTGATGATATGAACACGCGCTGTATAGGTCTTTTCAAGCGCCTCTTTGATGATATCGAAGGTCAGACCGTCGATCTTGAGGTCCATCTGAATCGCGGTGATGCCCTTGATGGTGCCCGCGACTTTGAAGTCCATGTCGCCGAAGAAGTCCTCGACACCCTGAATATCGACCATGGTCATCCAGCGGTCACCCTCGGTAATCAGACCGCAGGAGATGCCCGCGACCGGCGCCGCAATCGGAACGCCCGCATCCATCAGCGCCAACGTGGAACCGCAGATCGAGGCCTGCGAAGTCGAGCCGTTGGAGGAGAGGATTTCGGAGACCATACGAATCGTATAGGGGAAATCGTCCTCAGACGGGATCACCGGCAGCAGTGCGCGCTCACCGAGTGCGCCGTGGCCGATTTCGCGGCGGCCGGGACCTCTGGAAGGCCGGGTCTCACCGACTGAATAGGACGGCATGTTATAGTGGTGCATATAACGCTTGGAGTCGTCGCCGTCGATGCCGTCGAGCAGCTGCTTTTCGCCGATCGGCGCCAGTGTGGCAACCGTCAGCGCCTGCGTCTGTCCTCTGGAGAACAGGCCGGTGCCGTGGGCACGCGGCAGAATGCCGACCTCGGCATGCAGCGGGCGCATTTCGTTGAGGCCTCTGCCGTCAACGCGCTTGCCGTCGTCGAGCAGCCAGCGGCGCACGACGTATTTTTGAATCTTATAAATGCACTCGTCGATCGCGGCGGCGCTTCCTGCGACCTCGTCGAACCGCTCGTGCATCGCGTCGCGAATCGGATTCATACGCTCCTCGCGCACATTTTTGTCATCGGTGTCGAGCGCATGGCGCACGTCCTCAATGCAGGCCTCTTTGACCGCGTCGAAGAGCTCGTGAGACGGCTCGAGCGAGACGACCTCAAACTTCGGCTTGCCGACAGCGGCTTTGATCTCGTTGATAAACTCGATCATGCGCTTGTTTTCAGCATCTGCGGCACGGATGCCTTCGATCATAACTTCGTTGCTGACTTCTTTTGCGCCGGCTTCGATCATGACGACCTTGTTGGCGGAAGAGGCGACGGTAACTTCCATCTCGGAAATCGCACGCTCTTCGGCGGTCGGATTTAAAACGACCTGTCCGTTGACATAACCCGCGGAAATGCCGCTGATCGGGCCGTTCCAGGGGATGTCGGAAATGCTGATTGCAATCGAAGCGCCTACCATTGCGGTAATCTCAGGCACGCAGTCGGGGTCGACCGACATCACGGTCAGCACGACGCCGCAGTCATTGCGCATATCTTTGGGGAACAGCGGACGCAGCGGGCGGTCGATGACGCGGGAAGCCAGAATCGCAGCTTCGGACGGTCTGCCCTCGCGGCGCTGCCAGTTGCCCGGAATCTTGCCGATGGAATAGAGTTTTTCCTCGTAGTCGACCGACAGCGGGAAATAGTCCACGCCTTCACGCGGTTTGGCCGAAGCGGTTGCGCTGGCCATAACGACAGTATCGCCGTAACGGACCATGCAGGCGCCGCCCGAGAGGAATGCGTATTTTCCGATTTCAACGGAAAACGGCCTTCCGCAGAAGGTGGTTGAGAATGTTTTTACTTCACTCATGAGTAACCTCCGTATTTGATATATTACAAATCCCGGCGATTTTTAGCAATAAAGCCAAGGCGGCAAGCGCTGCCCTCGATTCACTGCTAACAATCGCAGGATATTGCCGAAAATAAGTCCCAAAAACCCGCAAAAGGGACAGGCGGAACCCGCCTGCCCCCGTGACATGCATTACTTTCTGAGTTCGAGCTTTTCGATGATCGCGCGGTACCGGCTGATGTCCTTTTTCATCAAGTAGTTCAGCAGGTTTCTGCGTTTACCGACCATTTGGAGCAACCCGCGGCGGGAATGGGCGTCCTTTTTATGAATCTTGCAGTGTTCGGTCAGATCGGCGATGCGTTTTGTAAGGATTGCGATCTGAATTTCAGGAGAGCCGGTATCGTTTTCGGTACGGGCGTTTGCGGCGATGATGCCGCCCTTGATTTCTTTGTCAAGCATGTTGTTACCACCTTTAAAATTTATCCGTTCACGCAGGATGGGCGGGTGATATTTTCTATACCCCATTCCGCGAAAAGGCACGGGAAAGTATACCACATTATTCTGCCCCTGTCAAGTGCCGATTATTTACGCCGAGGCTTAATCGTACACCACCGTGTTGATATCGGCATTTTGAAGCGCATAGACGTAATATTCCTTGGTGTCGGGGTTCTTTTTCATCACGAAAATCTTATATTTCTCTGCCGTATCGGTACTCTTTTGCTCTGTAAATTGGTCATACCAAGAACTGCTCTTGGGGTAATATCCGACCGTCAGATACATCTCGTCGCCGCTGCGCTTGATACTCTCCACCTTAGCCGTATATTCGCCGAACTCGCCCAAAATCGGCACGACGAACGAATCGATATCCGACCGATATTCAAAAATAACCGTGCCCTCTTCAGCTTCCGGATCGACTTCTCCGCCGTCAACGGTCATGCTGCGGCGCGGAATCGTCGCGTTCGGCCCGTAAAGGGTGTTGCAAACGACCTCCAGATCGGTGACCGGTATCAGAATCTGACCGTATTCGTCGGTCGAAAACCGGGTGATATCGCCGCTGAAAACCGTCGACCAAATCGAGGACTGCAAAACGATGGCGTCGCTGAGTTTGCCGGGTTCGGCAAAATTGGGCGGGTCAAGCATCACGATCGGATCGATCATCGTGGAATATTCTTCACGCAGTGCGCTGTCGTCGGTCAGCTGATAAAACAATCTCGTGCCGATGACAATTAAGGTCACAAACCCGATCACCGTCAGCAAGATAATCAGAAATCCCAACGGCGCAGCGTATCTTTTATGGCGTTTTACCACTGTTTTTTCCTGTTCGCTCATTATGAATTCACCTCTATCGAATCTGCCCGTCGCCGACGACGGTGTATTTATAGCTTGTAAGCGCCGTAAGCCCCATCGGTCCGCGGGCATGAAGTTTCTGCGTTGAAATGCCGATTTCGGCGCCAAGCCCGAAGCAACCGCCGTCGGTAAAACGAGTCGAGGCGTTGACGTAGACCGCAGCCGCGTCGACATGGTTTAAAAACACCTCTGCCGCTGCAAGATTCTCGGTAATAATGGCCTCGCTGTGACGGGTATCATGCGCGGTAATATGGACAATCGCCTCATCGATCGATCCGACGATTTTCACCGCCATTATCATATCCCCGAACTCGGTGTCGTAATCCTCCGGCCCGGCCAAAACCACGTTGTCGCCTTTTAAGATTGCATACGACTCGGCGCAGCAGCGCAGTTGCACCTGATGTCCGTCCAATGCTTTCTTGATCGCGGGAAGCGCTGTTTTCGCGATATCCCTGTGGCACAGCAAAATCTCCGCCGCATTGCATACCGAAGGTCTGGAGGTTTTGGCGTTATCGGTGATCTTCACGGCTTTTTCAAGATCGGCCGCTTTGTCGATATAAACGCTGCAGATGCCCGCGCCCGTCTCAATCACCGGCACGGAAGATTTCTGCCGCACGGCTTGAATCAGTCCGGCGCCGCCGCGCGGAATCATACAGTCGAGGTATTTATCTTGTTTTAAAAATTCGTCAGCAATCTCCCGATCCGCCGTCGGGATCAGATTGATGAAATTCGGATCGAGTCCGACGCTTTCAAGCGCGTTTCGCATGATGCTTGCCAAAATCGTGTTGCTGCGCAGGGCCTCTTTTCCGCCGCGCAGTATGCAGACGTTTCCGGATTTTAAACACAGCGCCGCTACATCCGGACAGACGTTCGGCCTGGCTTCGAAAATCACACCGATCACGCCGATCGGTACACTGACTTTCGTGATTTTCAGCCCGTTTTCCGCAACATGGCCACCCAGCACGACGCCCACCGGATCCGGCATCATCATCAGTTCGTCCATGCCCTTGCAGATTCCGTCAATACGCGCGTCGGTCAGCGTCAACCGATCAATCAGCGAAACACGCATCCCGCTTTTTTTCGCATCCTCGACGTCTTTGACATTTTCGTCGAGAATCGCCTTGCGGTTTTGATCGATTAAAGCCCGCATCGCCGCCAGTGCCCGGTTTTTCTCACCACTGCCGAGAACAGCCAGTTTTGCCGCCGCCCTTTTGGCTGTGGTACACATTTTTTCAAGAGAAAATTCCATGATAAAAGATCCTTTCGTCAGATCCGTGAAGCTATTCCCAATAAATCTCCGTATACTCTCCGTTGATATACAAATCCGCTCCCTGCCAAGAAAGCTGGGGTTTTTGATAATCGCTCACATCAACGATCTCGTAATACACGCTGACCTCTTCCGTCCCCTCAAACCGTCCCAATCCCAAGTTCCCACCGGTTTTTTTCGCGATGATGGCAATATCATAGACATTGCCGGCGTCGCGGATGGAAGTCACCTTTGCGACAATTCCCTGCTCATTATAAACATTGAATCTGTCTCTGATAATCGGCATCGGCGTCAGGAGCGGAACGACCAGAATGATCACCCCGATAACGGTAGCCATTGCACCTGCCATCAACCCCAGCGTGCGTTTGATGGTATCATCGCACAACTTAAATGCGATATACATTGTAAATATGATACAGATAACCCCGAACGGCATGATCACAGTGTGTTCGACAACCGACCAGACATAAATCCACCAAGCCGTATTCAGGGTTGCAAGCAGCAAAATTCCGCTCTCCTCAATCTTCGGGAGCTCCTTGTTCACATAATCCCTTTTGGCACAGAAACACACCAACAGACAGACCGTCATCGAAACGCCGCACCAGACATAACCGTTATAGGGGACGAATGACCATCCGAACAGCAGCGGCAACAAAAACAACACAATAATACCGCTCAAAATTATCGGTCCGTAAACGGCGATTGCATGGATAATTTTTTTCATCTCTGTTAAGCTCCCTTCAAAAGCGATACCATCAGACACTGATCGCAGACAAACACCGTTTCGGGATTCTTTATCTGCAAGGCTATCCTATAAAAGTGATGGTTTTTTAAAATCCCAAGGTCGGAGGCGAAAACAGGATTTGATGATTTCCTTGTCTCCGTTCAGCGGTTCAATCGCAGATAAATTCCGTTCCCGGGTTCTTACCCGCAAGGATATCATAAATAAGTGAGGGTTTGTTGCCGTTGATAATATTCATCGGAATTTTTCCCTGCATGGCGATAATGGCCGCAGCCAGTTTGGTAAACATCCCGCCGCTTCCGAGCGAAGTCCCGGCGCCGCCGGCGGCTTTTTCAAGATCACCGTCGATTTTATGTACGACCGGAATTAATTTTGCCTCGGGATTCTTACGCGGATCAGCGTCATACAGCCCGTCTATATCGGAAAGAAGCACCAGCCGGTCGGCATTTACCAAACGCGCAACGACTGCCGCCAGCGTGTCGTTTTCGCCGAAGCTGTTCATATGCTCAATCTCATAGGTCGAAATCGAGTCGTTCTCGTTAACAATGGGCAGTGCGCCCATCTCAAGCAGCCGCGCGAACGTATTGACGGCATTTTTCTTGCGCATCTCATCCTCGATAACATCCAGTGTCAGCAAAATCTGCGCCACCGTGTACCCGTATTCGGTAAACAGTCTTCCGTAGATGTTCATCAGTTCGCACTGGCCGACCGCTGCCGCGGCCTGCTTGGTCGGCAGGTCCGTGGGACGTTCGGCGAGTCCCAGACGACTGACGCCGACGCCGATTGCGCCGGACGTAACCAGAATCACCTTATGACCCATATTGCGGATATCCGACACCACGTCGACAATTTCACGCACTTGCCGTAAATTCAGAGAACCGCTTTTATGTGTGAGCGTTGAAGTTCCGACCTTGATGACAAATGTCATGGAGCTGCACATGAACCTGACCATCCTTTCACTATCCGATACAGACGTCCATACCGTAATTATACATTAATTTACTAAAAATGTCAAAAATAATTGTTATTTATCAAAAAACATATTTTCGACATAGCTGTCCATAAAATACGGATCCCCGGAAAGCTCGATGTATTTCGCATTCTTCCCGATTTCGGAAAGAATTTCTTTGGCGTTTTTATCTAAAATTGTTCTGACCGCACCTTCGCCGGCACTGTTTCCGACGGAGTGAATCTTTTCTTTGAGTTCTTTGGGCAGCAGACCGATGGCGCAGGCGCTGTCGCGGTCGATGTGTGCACCGAATCCGCCGGCCAGCCAGACCGCCGAAACTTCATCAAACCCGATGCCGGCGTTATGCATCAACGTATCGATCCCCGCAGCGATGGCCGATTTGGCCAATTGCACCTGCCGCAGGTCTTTATCCGTCAATCCTATGCGATGCGCCCGGTCAATCATGAATTTTCGCGCATCGTCGTCGAGCCGGTCCCGATATTTTTCATCCAGTTCGTCGGGATCAACCAACCGTCCCGTCTCATCCATCACACCGATTTCAAGCATCACAGCTGTGGCATCAATAATCCCCGAGCCGCAGATACCGATGGATTTTTGATTTCCGATGGTATCGAATTCGATGTCCTCTTTCCCGACCCTCACCGTTCCGATTGCGCCGTCGATGCCGCCCATACCGTCTTCAATCGCAGCGCCTTCAAACGCAGGGCCCGCCGCCGTCGAACAATAATAAATACCGTCCTTATTTCCGAGTGCCATTTCGCCGTTGGTGCCGATATCGACCATCAGCGTGATGTTTTCGTCGTCATACATCCCACAGGAAAGCACGTCGGCCGTGATGTCTCCGCCGATATACGCCGAAATTGCCGGGAGTGTATAGACCTGTGCCGCCGGGTTTGCTTGAATGCCGAATTCATCGGCAGGGACGGCGAAGCCGAACAGCGAAGTCGGAATAAACGGCGCGACGGCTAACTTTTCGGGCGCCATTCCGTGCAGAATATGCTGCATCGTGGGATTTCCGCAGAGGGCCACGTCAAAGATGCGTTTCGTGTCCGGGCAAAGCCTTGAAGCCATCTCATTGATTTGATCGATGATGGCTTTGCGTAATTCATCGAGATGTCCCTCGTTGCAGGCGGTGATACGCGAGATCACATCGGCGCCGTAAGTACGCTGGGCATTCAATTCACCCAGTGTACCGATTCGTCTTCCGTCTTTTAAATCCAATAAGTAAGCCGCGACCGTAGTCGTGCCGATATCGACCGCAAGCCCATAGGCAGGCAGTCCGGTTTCGGTAATGTCGACCCAAGGGGTAAATTCATATTTCTTCGTCAACCCCTCCATCGAGACCCGGGCATTGCCTTTTTGGGGCGGATCGACCCAAAAATCACCGAAAGCCCTTGCCTGACAGGCCAGTCGCCAACCGTCTGCAAGCCCTGCGCCGAGTGCTTTTTTCTCGGCATCATTGGGCGGCAGCAGGTCACCGCCGGCTTTAATCCGGCACTTTCCGCAGCGACCCAACCCGTTGCAGGGCGCGTCGATTGCAATCCCCCGGTCCCGCAAGAGTTCAATCAGTGGTTTTGTTACTTTTTTGTGTTCAATATCGGACACTTTCATTGATTCCGTGACTTGAAAGGTAATTTTTTCTGACACAGCGCTCTCCCATTTTTAATTAGATTTTTACCATTTTTAAAAACTTATATGTATATATTACACAATTATAATTGCGTTTATTTGTGCATAATGTCTAAAGAAATCGACATCCCGTTGAAACAATCACCTTTTTGTGTTAAAATGCCCTCTTGTGGTCGGTAAGTTTCGGATTGCCGAACCAATTCAATACAGTGCACAGTATTGAACAGTCAATAGGGATTTAACGTTTTCATTATATTCCCTCGGAGCGATGCAGTCAAGCAAATTGAAACCAAACGTTTGGCCGCATATTCCTGCCCCACACAGTCAACACTCCCTGTGTGGTTCGGCAAATTTCCCGCATTTCAACGTATGGCCCGAAATGCGCTCTACAAGGAGGAGCACAACAGATGCGACAAATCAACCAAACGGCGTCGGAATTCAAAAACGCCGTACGAAATGCCGCAGCGAAAAAGTTCAACGCGGTTAAGCGAACACTCAGCGCGGCAGGCGTCTTCTGCGCCGCCGGATTCATCGCCTTCGCTGCAGGGCAAACCTCAAATCAGGTTATCATCAACACAGACGGTGCACAAAAAACCGTCTATACCATGCGCACCAGCGCCGAATCCATTTTGGCGCAAAACTTTATCCCCGTCGGAGATAACGACGAAGTCCTGTGTCTGTACGACGACACGGGCAGCATAACGGAAATTGTCATCCATTCCGCCTTCGATGTCACCATCGAAGCCGACGGCACCGAAACCACCGTGGAAATGGTACGCGGTACGGTGGCCGATGCCTTTAAAAAGGCCGATATCACAGTCGGCGAATACGACACCGTCAACTATGCGCTCACCGATGAGGTCACTCCGGACATGCACATTGTTTTAACACGTGTCGAAATCGTCGTCACCGTCACCACCGAACCGGTCGCCTATGAGACCAAGTATTACGAGACTACGCTTCTCAAAGACGGGCAGACAAAAGTCGAACGTGCCGGCGTCAACGGTGAAAAGACCATCACGGTCACCGAAACCTACAGTAACGGCGTCCTGGTCGACACCAAGACCAAGGAAAAAGTCACGCTCAAACCGGTCACCGCAAAAGTGATTGTCGGCAACAGCGATGCCCCGCCGTTATCGTCAATGGTCTTTGACGATATCATCCTCGACGAAAACGGCATTCCGACCGAATATACCCAGTTAATCGTCGGTGAGGCCACGGCTTACGGTGCCAACGACGGCAACAAAACCTCAACCGGCGTCAAACCGGCCATCGGCTATATTGCAGTCAACCCGAAAGTCATCCCCTACGGCAGCCGACTCTATATCCGTTCGGTCGACGGCAAGCATATCTACGGATTTGCCATCGCAGCCGACACAGGTCCCTCGGTGTTGAAAAATATCACCGTTGCGGATCTCTTCCTGGGTTCTGAAGTCGAAATCGACTACTGGGGCCGCCGTGACATTGAGATCTATATTTTACCTTAACGATCGGCGCTCTTTATAATCTGTGCACAACCAATTAAAACGGGCGGGTGAACAAGTTCACCCGCCCGTTTTTGCTTATTTCGCAGCGCCCGCTTTCGGCGGGGGGTTTCATTAATATCCCTCGGGGATATCGGTAATAATCGGCGTCGTATTAAGAGCAGTCAAATCAATTTGTGAATAGACAATATCATACGCCTTTTTATACTGTGTGTCATTTTCGGTCGTGGTCGTGTAAAAATCGTAATCGCTCGTTCCAAGCGGATCGACCGTATAATCCGGCTTAACGCCGATCTCATTAAAAGTCGCGCTCTTGGGCGGGTTGATAATTGCCGTCGATAGCAATACCTTTGAACCGTCGGAGAGCGTAAAAGTCTGTTTGATGGTACCCTGCCCGGCGGTACGCGTCCCGACGATGCTTGCCTTGCCGTAGTCTGCCATTGCCGCCGCAAACAGTTCTGCGGGACCCGCTGTGGCGTTGTCCACCAAAACGGCAACGGGAAGATTAAATTCCAACCGGTCTGAAGTATAGACCAGTTCAACCGTGCCGTCCCGCAGGGTCTTTGACATGATGTCGCCCTCGGGCAGCAACCGGTCAAGCATCTGCGCAGCCGTTTCAATGTCACCGCCCGCGGTATGGCGCAGGTCGATGATCAAACCTGTAATCGGCTCTGAATTCATGTTGTTGATCGCCTTGATAAACTGGTTGTAAGTATTTGCGTCAAAATCGGTAATTCGCATATAACCGATGGAATAATCGAGAATATGATAGGTAACCGGTGTGGTCGAATAGGCCTGTGAGACGGGGGTCAGTGAGAACTGCTCTCCGCCGCGATAAAAATCGATCTTAACCTCATTGCCCTCAGCCGCGTGCAGCAGCACATAGGCCTCGGTATCAGTCAATTGTGTGACGTCTTTGGAATCGATCTTGATAATCGTATCTCCCACGGCAATCCCCGAGACCGATGCGCCGGACCCCTCCAACACCTCATAAACATACAGATATTTTGAACCGGTACGAACCGTTTTAACACCGATCCCGCTTTCGATTCCCAACCCCTGTGAGAGTGTCTTGGCATCAGCGGCAGACGTGTAAGTGGCCTCGCTGTCGCCGATTCCGGCCAGATAACCCTCCATCAACCCCTGCGTAAGCAGGGTTTCATCAATATCGTAGATGCTGTCATAGCGGGCAATTCGATCCAGTTCCTCAAGCTTCTCATACATGGACTGGCGCTCGTAGAGGTTGAGGATTTTTTTATTGTAAGCCATTGTCGAAAAGGCCATCGTGGCCGAAAAGGTCAATGCCGCGACCAGCAATATTGCGCATAAAAGTGTGCCGAACGAGTACTTTTTGTTCAAGTTATCACTCCCGAAATTACTAGTTATAGCTCGGAATCGTCAGGTGGTCCATCGGATCTACGCGTTCGTTGTCAAGCCAGAGTTCAAAGTGCAAATGCGCTCCGGTGGAATTTCCGGTGGAACCGGCTTTCCCGATTTCCTGTCCGGCGGTGACAACGTCGCCCTCGCTGACCTCCACTTTGCTCAGATGCGCATACAACGTCTTGCATCCGCCGCCGTGGTCGATGATGATATAGCGCCCGTAACTCTTACTGCCGAGATTGCGCACGGCGATAACGGTACCGCTTGCGGCCGCCACAACCGGATAGCCATAGCATAAATCGCCCGCCGCATTTCTGCCGGCAATATCGCTACCGGTGTGGAAATCCCCCATACTGGGTCTCGGTCCATACGGCGAAGTGATCTTGGTAAAGCCCGGAAGCGGCCATACGAAATCGCCGCCCACATAATCGCCGTCATCTGCATATTTGGCAAGAATGGCGTCGATCTCCGCCTGAGCCTCTTCCATTTCCGCCTGATACTGTTTGATGTAGGCCTCGTATGCAGCCTTATCCTCTTTCAATTTATCCAAATATTCTTCCTGTTCGTCGTATTGGGTGTTCAGTTCTTGCTTTTTCGAAGCCACGGTAACTTTCTTTTCCTGACTGGTCTGTTTGGCATCCTCCGCTTCAACGACAAGGGTCTCCAACTCCGTCTTATCGGCGATAAGCTGATTGACGATTTTTTGGTCATATTCGGAGATACGCCGTAAAATCTCAGCGCGCGTCAAAAAGTCCACAAAATTATCGGAGGACAACAGAAGTTCAAGTTCGGTCGCATGTCCCGACATATAAATCGCACGTAAACGCTGTTTAAAAATCTCCAGTGTCGATGAGATGTCGCCCTCGACTTCGGAGATGCGTGCCGTTAAGGTGTCAAGCTTGTCATTCAGTTCATCGATCTCATCGTTGAGCAGGTTGAGCTGATCATTGGTCGCGTCGATTTGATCGTCCAGCGCGTTCAGATATTTGGTGACATCCTTTTGCTCCGAGGCGAGTTTCTCTTTTTCGGCTTCCAGTTCTTCAACCTTTTTCTGCAGTTCGTCATAGGCATTGGTCAGATCGCTGACTGTTTGCGCGTCCTCTTCGTCCATTTCAGAAGAATCGGATGATCCACTTTGCACAGATGAGGTCTCTTCAGAACTCGCCGCCGCGGAGGATTCGTTGGCCGATGCGGCAGTCGACGATTCTTCGGAGGAAGCGGCCGTACCGGCAGCTGGTTCAGAAGACGTCCCGAGCGACAATGCGTCCGAAACGGCGGAAGATGCCGACAGCGACGGAATATATAAGGACAGAACCATCAAAAAGCAGAGTAAAAGTGCGGCAACCGGCTTTTTCATCTCGTCCTCCTAAACCTTCAGATATTTCTTGATCGAGACCGAACTGGACAGCATGCCGACCAAAAATCCGGCGCCCAAAAAAGACAGCAAAACCGCCGCAGCGACATTCGGCCACGGAATCGGATTGATGCTCAGATCGGACAGGTATTCCTCCAATCCCACATATCCGAAACGCACTGCAAGATAGGCGATCAAGGCGCTGAAAACGCCCAGAATCACAGCCTCTATAAAAAACGGCACCCGTACAAACGAATTGGTTGCGCCGACCATCTTCATTATGTAAATCTCTTTGCGCCGCGTAAACATGGCTAATTTGATCGTATTAATCAAAATAAAGATCGAAACCACCAGCAATACCACCACAACGGCCACGCCGAACGTGGCGATTGCGGTACTGATATTGGTCAGCGTATTGGCGATTTTACCGTTGGCCACGACGTCGGAAATACCGTAAATCTGAGACAGCTGTAAAACCATTCGGTCATAATCATTGGGATCCTTGACTTTGACTTTAAAAGAGTTCGGCAGGATATCCTCGCCATCGAGCATCGAGAACAATTCTTCTCCGCCCGCGATTTCGGTTTTTAATTCTTCCAGTCCCTCGCTGCTCGAGATAAACTGCACATCATGCAGCTCTGGGAGTGATTCAAGCGTTCTTTTAATACCGCTGCATTCCAATTCGCTGGTACCGTCTTCGACGAACAGCACGATCTCACCCATGCTGCCGACATATTCGACACCCTTTTGAATGTTAAAATACATTAAAAATGCGCCGCCCACCAGCAGCAGGCAGGCACACAGCACGCTGACCGATGCAAAAGACATCAGCCCGTTGGAAAATATGTTCTTGACGCCCTGTCTGACCAGATAACCGATACTCTTGTTCTTCATCTCTTTCTCTCCACCCTCTCGACACTTCGGAGCTTAGTTGTCTCTGTCTGTAACCTCAGGCGGGACAAACCCGTCGGCGGTCTCCGCGACAATCGGAAGTTCCTGCTGCGGTGAGGAAGAACCCTCCTCAAAATCCGGAATTTCATTTTCGCAAGCCTCCGGCAAATCGGGATTCTGACACGCCTCGGCTAATGTCAAATCCTCATCGAAGGCAATTTTCCCGTCTTCAAGCACCACCACGCGCCGGGGCATTTTGCTGATAAATTCACGCTGATGCGTAACCAGAATGACCGTGGTGCCGGCCTTGTTGATTTCGTCGAGCATCTGCAGTAGTTCAAACGACATCTCGGGGTCGACGTTACCGGTCGGCTCGTCGGCGATCAAAACGCTCGGGCTGCCGACGATGGCGCGTGCGATACCGACTTTCTGCTGTTCGCCGCCGGACAGCTCGTCCGGCCTGCAGTTGGCCTTTTTGGTCAGACCCATGACCTCGAGAATTTTCGGCACCTTGCGGCGAATGTCCCGCGCCGGGCAGTCGGTGACCCGCAGCGCAAAGGCGATGTTGTCGTAAACGGACATATTCTCGATCAGTTTAAAATCCTGAAATACCATTCCCACCTTGCGGCGCAGGTACGGAATCTGGCGTGATTTGATCTTTTCCAGTTTATATTCGTCAAATATAATCGAACCGCTTGTGAGCCGTTCCTCACAGTTGATCAGTTTTACGAGAGTGCTCTTTCCCGAGCCGTTTGCGCCGATAATATAGACGAATTCTCCGTCCTCGATTTTCAAAGACACATGATCCAGTGCCTTTTCACGTTCAATGTTGGTATCATAAATCTTACAAACGTCTTTGAATTCGATCATCGAAAAGAATTCCTTTCACCGATTAGGTGCATTTAAGTATATTTGCCCCAAGAAAAAATCTAAATCTATAATGTGAGGGTTATGTTATCAAACCCCAAATCGGAACCGGTAAATACTGTTAAAACTTCGTGGCGTAGCTGGTGTTGTTCAGGTATTTGCGCACCATCAAGGCCACTTTAAAGACGATGGCATGATCGAGTTCGCGCAGGTCTAGTCCCGTCGCGCGCTTGATCTTGTCCAACCGGTAAACCAGCGTATTGCGGTGGACAAACAGTTTTCTGGCCGTCTCGGAGACGTTCAGGTTGTTTTCAAAAAATTTGTCGATGGTAAACAAGGTCTCGGAGTCCAGCGAATCCAGTGTGTCGCGCGGGAAAATTTCTTTTAAAAACATCTCGCACATGGGCCGGGGCAGCTGATACAGCAGCCGCGCAATGCCCAGATTGTCATATCGGGCAACCGGTCTGCCGCTGTCGAAGATCTTGCCGACTTCCATAGCCACCTGTGCCTCTTTAAAAGAGCGCGCCAGATCACGGATGCCGTTGACGACGGTGCCGATGCCGATGACGGCTTGGGTGAAGAATTCGGTGGAGAGTGTATCAATGATCGCATGTGCCAGATTTTCGAGGTCGCGCGATTCGATCTCGGCGCGGGTCTCCTTGACGAGAGCGATGTCGGTCTCGTTAAGGTTGATGACAAAGTCCTTGCTCTTATCGGGGAACAGATTGGAGATAACCTCATAAGCGGCGATTTCGCTCTTTTGGGCGATGCGCACAATCATCACGACACGCGAGACGTCGCCCGACAGGTGCAGTTCCCGCGCTTTAAGGAAGATGTCGCCGGGCAGGATATTGTCGGCAATCACGTTTTTGATAAAATTGGCCTTGCCGAATTTTTCGTCATAATATTGCTTGACGTTGGCGATCGAGATTGCGAGCAGTTCGGAGTATTTCTCCGCTGCGTCATCGTCGCCATCGACAAAAACGATATGTTCCCAGCCGCTGTCGCCGTTGATGGCGCGCAGCACTTTGCCGTTTGCCTTCACACAGTTCTGGCCGTAAATCAGTTCCTCTACCGCATCCTCATAGACGTCGCCGACCTTCATCGCGTCAGAGCAGGCGATCACGGTGCCGCTGCGGTCGATGATGCCGATAGTACGTCCGATCGGAATTGAAAATTGATTAATCATGTCCTGAAAAATTTTATTGGTCATGCACACTCCCACTTTCGCTATTCGCAAGCTCGAAATTTACCAGCGAAATCATTTTACACAAATTCCACATATTTTGCAAGCGTTTTTTTGAACATTTTGCATGATTGTCGGCGTTTTGCATAAAAATGAACATCAAATTTTGGTATCATCTCCCTTATAAGGTTTGTAAACCCCGCCAAACCTCCACAAAGAATTCACCCGTTTGCATTTTAAACTTGTATTAGTTATAATTTACCATATCAATTTGTTTTTATTTTTTAGCCAAAATTAAGTCGGAGCGTAGTTATATGAAGAATTTTATTCGTCGTTTCATTGTCTCCTTACTCTCGATACTCTTCTGCATCGGCTGCTCCGGCAGCCCTGTTTCGGAACCCGGCTCGACCTCCTCCTCCATAATGAACTCTTCCCCTGTCTCTTCACAGGACTCTTCACAAATTTCATCGCCTGTTTCTTCTGCACTCTCAATCCCAAGTTCTTCTGTTACATCAGTTTCCAGTTCCGAACCTTCTATTGAAAAAAAACTGGGGTATTTCATTTTCATCGACGGTCTGTTGATTGGAACCTGTAAAAACAACTATTGGTACAATGCAACCGGTTTAACCATATACATCGACGACTTACTCAGTTATAACGCTTATTATGGTTATTCCCAATCACAATTTTTAGGCATATCCAAAAAACTCACACTTGGTTATGGAAATTCAAACGACTGCTTTTGGGAGGACGGGGAACCGTTGATCCCTTATGCGCAGAAACGTGATGCCCAAAATAAACAAATCACCTTTAATCTCCCCTTTCAACTGCCACAGAAATTAAACTACATCCGTAGCGATCGTCCGAACGATAATGTCGTTTTTGATATTTCATTTTCTTCAAATGCGCGGATTCCGCTGGTGCTTTCGGCAGATTTCAATCCACTTCCGAAAGGCGAAGTGAAACAGTTAACAGAGCCCTTTGCCGCCGCAGACAGCGCAGCTGTATATGGTGAGTTGTTGAAACTTGATATTCCCGGCGCTCCGATTAATGTTACGGATGTTTATGAATACGATGTTGATGGAGACGGTGAAACGGAACGATTCATTTTTGCTCAAACGCCGCTTAATCCCGAAGGTTATGCGCATGTCAACATACAAGAGATCAAATACGACCACTCCGGCTTCTATTATATGGTTTTGTGCAAGGATGAAACCGGGTATCAAACCGTATTCTCTTGGGGTTATCCATACCGCTTTGACAACTATCAAGACATGCTGCCAGGCGATTATGAATTTAAGGCCTTTCAGTCCATTGCAATGGTGGGAATTTTTGATTTAAACAATGACGGAATTCTTGAATTGTGTTTAAAGGAATCGGGGGTTGAAGAGGGGTCTGTATTCGTTTACGCTCTGAATGAATATAACGAATGGGACCTGGTGTTGGAAGGTTACCACCCGTGGTGGTAGTGCAAGTTTTTCAATTTCCGAAATTTATTAGAGAGAGGCAATAAAATGACAACGCCATACATTCGTTATTTTTCAATAGTATTATCCGCACTTGTTATATTTTGCTGCATGAGCGGTTCGGTTTCCACATCGGCTTCGCTTTATTCGTTTTCATCAGCCCTCGAATTAAACACCGGTTCCATTGAGGATAACAAACCGGATTATTTTATTTTCATTGACTACCTGCTGGTGGGCAGTTATAAAAACGGGCAATGGTTCAGTTCCTATGACCGAGATATTTATATTGCGGATTTATTGGAAGAAGAGGCTTATTATGGCTATAGCCAAAACGAATTGATAGGTGTTTCTGATGAACTGACATTTTGCTACTCTGAGGATTTAGGGAATAGTTTTCAACAAAATCCGCAACCATTAATTCCATATGCGACCGAGCACGATTCAGGAGGTGAATATATTACCTTTGATCTTCCTTTCACTCTCCCAAAAGATTTACGTTATTTAAAAAGTGAAACTTACAACACAAATATCTATTTTCACATTCAAAACCCCTTAGGCGAACATTATTATACTCCGCTTATCATTTCAGCGGATTTCAATCCGCTCCCCAAAACCGAAGTGAAAGAATTATCAGAATCCTTCTCCGACGAGGATAAAGCTGCGGTAACGAAAGAACTTGAACGGCTTGATATCCCGGGCGCTCCGGTGAATATCACCGAGGTCTATGAATACGATGTTGAAGGAGACGGCGAAACGGAACAGTTTATTTTTGCTCAAACGCCTCGAACCGATGACGGTTATCCCTATGTTTCGGCAGAAGAGATCGAAAACGACCAATCGGGTTATTATTACGTGGTCTTGTGCAAAGACGAAACCAGTTATAAAACAGTCGTTTCTTGGAGTTGGCTGTATCGCTTTAGCCATAATAAAGACATGACAGAACCCGGCGACTATTATTGCACCGCCATCCAGTCGATTTATATGGAAGGTATATTCGATTTGAATAATGACGGCATCTATGAATTATGCCTTTTTCAACCTGAATATGAGTTCGGCCAGGTTTTTGTTTATACACTTAATGAACACAACGAGTGGGATCGGGTGTTAGCCGGAAATTACGGTATGTAGTACCTCTCTCTTTTTATAATTCCATTTCTTCTATGAAAGTGAGAAATTACATATGAAAAAATCCTTTCTCCGTGTCTGTGCAGCGCTTCTCTCCGTTACCTTCTGCATCGGCTGCTCCGGCAGCCCTGTTTCGGAACCCGGCTCGACCTCCTCCTCCATAATGAACTCTTCCCTTGCCTCCTCACAGGTCTCTTCACAAATTTCATCCTCCGCTTCTTCTGCTCTCTCATCAGCACCCTTCTCCGAAAGTGCGATGAGTTCCATTGTCTCAGAACCGCCCATCGAAGAAGACCCGGGGTATTTTATCTTCCTTGATAACATGCTTGTCGGCAGTTATCATGACAATCAATGGCATACCATCGAAAACCGTGAACTTTCAATCGCCGATTATTTAAAACAATACGCCTATTACTGTTATAGCCAAACCGAACTGATCGGCATTTCAAAAAAGCTCACATTCATGTATGACTGTGAAGCAAACGACAGTTTCGCAAACGACGGCAAACCCCTGATTCCTTATGCGCAAGAACACAACGGATTATCAAAGATGACGTTTTATATTCCTTTTGAACTTCCTCAAGATCTGCGTTATATAAAAAGCCAAACATACAACACAAACATCATTTTCAATGTCGAATACGCTGAACACTATTTTCCGCTTGTCCTCTCAACAGATTTTAACCCTCTTCCCAAATCCCAAATAAAACAAATAACCGGGTCTTCCGAAGCGGACAAAGTAGCAGTAAAAACCGAATTGGAACATCTCGGAGTCCCCGACGCCCCCATAAATATCACCGAATGCTTTGAATTCGATTATAACAACGACGGCAGCACCGAACATTTTGTAATTGCCAATGCTCCGAGAGATGAATGGGGCTACGTATTTGAATATTCACCTTTTTATTATATGGTTTTGATAAAAGATAAAACCGGTTATAAAACGGTTACCTCTTGGAGCCGCTCAAATGACAGGGTTACCGCCGATCAATTCATGGAATTGATCGGGTTCTTTGATTTGAACAACGACGGCATTTTTGAACTATGCCTATATAAACAAGAATGGGAGTGGCATCATGTTTACGTCTATTCTCTCAACGATCAAAGCGAATGGGAATGCGTACTGACCGGAAGCGGCGGTATGTAATTTCTGACATATAAAAATCATCATCCGTTATAAAAAGCCGTGGCAATTCGTTGACTGCCGCGGCTTTTTTGAATGCATTTTTATTCAACTTTTTATCTTTCCCGTGCTTGCGTTCGCGGAAAAGATCATGTATAATATGTTATACTGCGAAATTTGTGCCAAATAGGCCAAATATGCAGTGATCGCCTAATGGCAAATGTGTTGGAAAGGTCGTTACCCCGTATGAATTTTTGGTTTCTCGCATTCAACTGGTCGGAAATGTCAAAAGGTGAACTTTCACTTTTAACGACCCTGACCGGACTGATCATCGTCTTCGCCATCCTGATTATCCTGACGCTGGTCATCTCTCTGTTCGGAAAAATCGGGGCCGCTTCCGCCGCCAAACCGGGCAAAAAGACGGATAAAGCCGCTGATTCAAATCCGAAACCGCCCGTGAAGACCGCTCCGCCGGTCAGCAAATCCGTTCAGACAACCGAAGATGACTCGCTGATCGCCGTCATTGCCGCCGCCGTACATGCGTTCGGTGAAAGTGTCGGTCAAAAACTCGCGATCAAGTCGGTTCAGCGCGTACCGCGCAAGAGCAAGGACGGCCGGTCCGCTTGGGCCAACGCGGGTGTCCGCGATAATACGAGATCTTTTTGAACGGAGTTGAATGAACTTGAGCTTTTTAATTGCCGCGTCCAATATCTGGACCGAATTTGCGGATGTCCTCAGTAAATTTTTAACCAAAACCGGTTTTGTTCAGTTTGTCACCACCGATGGCGGCTGGAAAGATCTGATCATGATCTTTGTATCCTTCTTCCTGCTTTATCTGGCAATCAAAAAACAGTTTGAACCGTTGCTGCTGGTTCCGATCGCTTTCGGTATTTTATTGGCAAACCTGCCGTTGGGCGGGATGTTCCATACCGAACTGTTCGAAGGCGGCCATATCGACTGGTCGCAGTTCGCCGCCGGAAATGCGGGACTGCTGGACCTCTTATATATAGGCGTTAAACTCGGTATTTATCCACCGTTGATCTTCATGGGCGTCGGTGCGATGACCGACTTCGGCCCGCTGATCGCAAACCCCCGCAGCTTTCTGCTCGGTGCCGCGGCACAGCTGGGTATCTTCGTCGCATTTGTCGGCGCAATCTTTTTGGGCTTTACAGGTCCCGAGGCCGCTTCCATCGGCATCATCGGCGGCGCAGACGGTCCGACGGCCATCTTCCTGACCTCAAAACTCGCACCGCATCTGCTCGGACCGATTGCAATTGCGGCTTATTCCTATATGGCATTGGTTCCGTTCATTCAGCCGCCGATCATGAGGGCACTGACCACGAAAAAAGAGCGCCTGATCAGAATGGAACAGCTCCGTCCGGTCTCCAAGAAAGAAAAAATTATCTTCCCGATCGCCATCACAACCATCGTTTCTCTGATTATCCCCGACGCGGCTGTTTTGGTCGGTATGCTGATGTTGGGCAACCTCTTCCGAGAATGCGGTGTTGTTGACCGTCTCTCCAAAACCGCACAGAATGACCTGATGAATATCGTCGTCATCTTCCTGGGCCTCACAGTCGGTGCTACCACGAAAGGCAGTGTCTTCCTGCAGTTAAGCACACTCAAGATCGTTCTCATGGGTCTTGTAGCCTTTGCATGCGGCACCACCGGTGGTGTGCTGTTGGGCAAGCTGATGAGCAAACTCTCACACGGCAAGATCAACCCGCTGATCGGTGCGGCCGGTGTCTCGGCAGTCCCGATGGCAGCCAGAGTTGTCCAGAAGGTCGGCCAGAAAGAGGATCCGAGCAACCATCTTCTGATGTACGCCATGGGTCCGAACGTGGCCGGTGTTATCGGTTCGGCGGTTGCAGCCGGTGTCCTTCTCCAAATCTTCGGCGCATAGAATCCACATGCGGTTAAAGCTGCTTGCAATATGCGCGTCAAAATCTGCTTTCACTTCGCCGCATAGCCGCGTTTCCCCACTCGGTGATCATCTGTAGGGAGCGACGACCTCGGCGCTCCGACGGGTAGAGCAAGCTGTCAAACGCGTCTTGGAATCTGCGAACCAGTGGCTTGATAGCGCACGCTTCCCACTTTTGTTCATATCTTATTATATTTATTATCGTACCAAACGGGGCGGCGAATTCGCCGCCCCTGCTTTTGCCCTTCTCGATTTATTCAAAAAACATCTCCGAAAAATTCACTTTTCCGCTTTACAAAATGACTTGTAAACGTATAAAATAGAGACACATCGGGGTGTAGCGCAGTTGGTAGCGCGCCTGCTTTGGGAGCAGGATGCCGCAGGTTCGAATCCTGTCACTCCGACCAAGAAATAGCAGAGGGCACCTAAAGTGCCCTCTGCTATTTCTTGCCCTTGGGAGGATTCGAACCTTTCGAACTCCTGTCACAAAAGCACCCTGAGGTGCTTTTTTGTTTTTGCCATGGGAGGAAATTTGAATCTTAAACAGAGTTCTTATGGTCAAGCATACGCTATCTCAGAATACATCATCCGAATTTCAGGAGTATTCCAAATCAGCTGCACAAAAAAGTCCTGCCTGCTATATCGACAGGCAGCGATTCTCTTTTCTATTTTTTTATTATTCTCTTGACGGGATGCGACGTAGTTGTTGTCGCTTCAATTGATTGTCGAATTGAATTAATAATTTTAACCGGAACTGCAAGCAAAGTGGAAAAACCAGTTGTAATCCCGTGCATTTTAATTGGCTTATTCGCTGAATCCCCCTTCTTTATAGACGCCCTCAATTGTTCCTCATTTAATTTTTCAGCCAAACAATATTCGTGTATACCGTCATAAATTATTACATTGCATTTTTCAAGTTCATAAAGAGTTCTTAACATGATTAACCTCCAACAGATAATACTTTAAATAAATATCCAATACCAACCATCAAAACGTTACTTGAACTATGCATAAGCATAGGATATAAAACGCTCTTGCTTTTTTGATAAACAATCCCCTGAATGGTTCCAAGCACAAACGAATAAAGCATTTGAAAATAATTCACCTCAAAAACGAACGGGCTTAAAGACCATTTAATATGTGCAAACGAAAATAATACCGATGCTAATATTACTTCCAAAGTAACATTACCTTTTATTGAAAAGCTTTTTCCAAATGCATATATCAATATTGTTATCGGCAATGCCCGAAAAACAACTTCTTCTACCGGTCCGCTTAATAGCAACTGGAACGCCAACGTTCCGACCACATTCCTTTTATCCAACGGAAACGCATAGACAGGGAGTTGGTTATTCACAGCCAAATAGATGTGCTGCGCAATTGAAATCACAACAAAAGCAGCTGTAAATATAGTAAAGTATTTTATTCCTTTTTTCTTATCGCCGAGTTGAAAGTAGAAGTTGAGATTTAAAATTTTTCTCAACGCGAGGATAATCAGCGCGGCAATTAAAAATTGAACCGCATGATGTATGGAAATTTCGGCGAAGCTATTAAAAGGATCGATTTGTTGATAAGGAACTAAAGCCGCAATTAAATAACCCGCTTTTCCCATCAAGACCTGTATAACAAGCAGCAATATTAAAGCGAGCATTCCGAACGCTGCTCTGTTGCATTTTGTCGTTTTAATTTATAAGCACCTCCTTAAGCCGCTTCATGTTTTTGTAGGTTTTGTTTTCTCAAGAACTCACCTTTTGGAATAATCGTCAAATATGAAGCAATTGTCGCTAATATTGTATCGATTAAAATCCGCAGAAAAACGTCGCCAATATAACCTGAAAACAATAAGGGCATAAATACAAGGAACACGGTCCAATTCAAACCAAAAATCAAGAAACCGAATCTCACGGCCCTGTGTAAAAAAGACCGCTCGTTTTTGCTGTTTCCAAGCATTATAAACGCTGACCCGATGGAAATTCCCATCAACAGTGTCCATATTAACGTGTGAAAAGGTCTGCTTTGATTTCCGGATTTGATGATCCCTGAAAGATAAGCGATATATCTGCCTGCAAGAAACATCCCCGTAAAAATCAGTACTGCTTTGATTTTTTGTTTGAAAACAAATGTTACCGGACGATCGTGCATGGCTTCTCCAATTTGCAGCTTGCTCAGAAGAATACACATCACAAAAACAGGTATCGCATCACTGAGGCCGACAACAAATTCTTTCATGATTGGATTTCCAAACAGAGATACCCCCTCAAGCATTGCAAACATCCAAAGCAGTGCTATTGCCGCCCCGTAACGCAATCCTTTCTTTACACCCACTCCGGGTATCTCATTTCTGATTTTCCAAAACACAAACGCAACGCCCGAAAAAGCGATTATAGCCCAAAGAGAAACTGTAATTTCTGTTCCCAGAATCCTCTGTACTAAGCTATAGTTCGGATTCTCCGGCATCGTACTGTATGAGCTTGTAACAATATGCAAAATGATATCCAATAACACACAAGCAAATATCGTTGCAGCAACTTTTATTATTTGACCTTTTTTCATATACCTCACTCCTGAGCATTAGTACCCTCATCATTAACCGCATTTTCAATGTCAGCCAGATTCGAAAGCAATTTCTCAAGAAAATGTCTTATCTTCGTAATATCATTTGTATCTATTTCTTTGAACATTTTTTCTCGAAATATTGCCCCTTTGGGGTCTGTTTGCTTCCAGAAATCATAGCTCTTTTCCGTCATTCTCAGTCTGGTGACTCTGGCATCTTTTTTATCTTTTTCCAGTGCCAGCAACCCCTTGCTTTCAAGTTTCACAGCCACTTGTTTGACGTTCTGGTGAGAACTCCCCATCGCATTGGCGGCTTCTTTTAAAGTCGGAGGAAAATCGAAGAGGCTGTTGATCGTCTCTGACAAAAACCACTGTTTGGTAGTCACATCAAATTCTTTGAATTCTCTTTCGAGAAGCGTATTCATCTTATTTGAAATGATCAGTAAAAGCCCAAAAATCATCGCTTTATCAGGAATATTATTGTTTGAATTCATGATTACACCCCATCTGCTAATTGGATAATGCGTTATAGGTAATGCATTTCCTTTTTAGATAATACATTACCTTTTCCTGTTTGTCAATACTTTTTAAAAATTTTTTTGAATAATATTGAATGACTGCCAAAAAGCATAAAACTCTCTCCCTGCAGAGAAACTACTCCCGAGGTGATGATTATGGCGAAAGCCGGTATGCGCAGACCCGATCCCAAGCAGCCGCACGGCACCGAGAGCAACCGCAAGCTGCATATTCCGAAGAATGACGCGCCGCCCGTTCCGGAGATACAGGGCAAAGCGAAAAGCGGCAAGGAGAAAGCAAGGCCGATCCAAAAATAAGATAAAGCACTTGTTCGTTTCGAACAGGTGCTTTTTCATACTCTTATATTTCAATCAAAATGCAGGGAAAGCCGGGGTTATCATTCATTTTCTGCCATAATTTATACATTGATTTGCCACTTCTATTCAAATATACTTAAAAACAAGGAAAAAGCGAAAGCGAGATTGTATGATGAAAAAATCGAAATACATAAATTCGTTCTGCTCGGTTTTTATTGCCGTTTTACTGCTGTCACTGTATACAGGTGTATATTCAGCAAAGGCGATTAAGAAAAAAATAATCTCTCCGACCGCTCCGGCAAACTTGACCGTATCGGAAGTCGGGGAAACATGGGCGACACTCACATGGACGGCTTCGTACGCCGCCAAAGGAATCGCCTCCTACTTGATCTATCAAAACGCTGTCTATATTGGTTCAAGCCAAACCACAAGTTTCGCCGTAACAGGCCTTTCCGCCTCCGCTTCCTATGAATTTTATGTCCGAGCCAAAGACTACAGAGGGAACCTTTCTCCCATCAGCAATACCGTCACAGTCACTATTTCAGTCCCGCCGATAATACCATCTGCGGTTTCATCCATCCCTTCTGAACCATCATCAACAGCGTCTGCGGTTTCTTCCGTGATTTCATCAGCGGTTTCATCCGTATCGTCTGTGTTTTCATCTGCGCCATCATCCGTATCGTCTGTCGTTTCATCGGTGCCTCTCACGTCTTCTTCCGAATCATCTGTGGTTTCTTCTACCTCTTCGTCCCCGACTTCTTCCGAATCCCCTGCGACCCCATCCGAACCTGCCCCCGCCGGTAAGATCGTTGCGGGTTATTATACAAGCTGGTCGGCTTACAACGGATATACCCCGCTCGATATCCCCGCATCAAAACTCACCCATATCAATTATGCCTTTGCCAAAATCGGGGACGATTTGAAAATCGCTCTCGGTGATCCGAATATCGATCTTGCCAATTTTGCAAAGCTCAATCAGCTCAAAGCGGCGAATCCCGACCTGAAAACACTGATTTCTGTCGGCGGATGGACGTTCTCCGACAAATTCTCCGATGCCGCACTGACCGAATCCAGCCGAACGGCATTTACGGACAGTGTTGTTGAATTTATCACGAAATACAATTTCGACGGCGTCGATATCGATTGGGAATATCCCGTCAGCGGAGGACTTTCGACAAACACTTACCGGCCGGAGGACAAACAAAACTTCACCCTGCTGATGAAAACATTAAGAGAGAAATTAGATACGCAGGGAGCGCTTGACGGCAAAGAATATCTCCTGTCATTCGCGGGCGGCGCGGGCAATACATACATCAAAAACACGGAGCTCAGTCTGATCGGCAGCTATGTTGATTACGCCATTATCATGACCTACGACCTTCACGGCCCGTGGGATACCTACACCGACTTCAACGCCCCTCTTTATACGCCGACCACGGCGTCCCCACAATATCAATTGAGCGTCGATTCCTGTGTCAAGGCCTGGATTGCGGCGGGCTTCCCATCTTCGAAAATCGTACTTGGCATTCCTTTCTACGGTTATATTTACAGCGGCGTCACCAATGCAAATAACGGACTTTATCAACACTATACCAGCGGAAAATCCATCGCTTACGACAGCATTTTGTCCGGATATTTGAGCGATTCCGCCTATACCAAGTATTATTATCCGGACGCGAAAGTACCGACCCTGTTCAACGCCTCCGTGTTTATCTCCTATGACGACCCTGCCTCCATTGCCGAAAAAGCAAACTATGTGAATCTCAGCAATCTCGCGGGCGTCTCGGTCTGGGAACTCTCCCAAAACAAAGACGGAACGCTGCTCAATGCGATTCATGAAAATATACAATAACCCCATTACGCAACGGATCAGCATCAAAAACAGTAAAGAAGAAGTAATTATAAATTAAATATCAGCAACACCGCCCGCTCAATTCGAGCGGGCGGTGTTCATCTAATTGCTTTGTTTATTATAAATGCCTCAAACCCCGCCCTATCGCCGTTTTATAGATCAATACCCGGTTGACATTTCATAGGGAATTATGTAAAATATTGAAAGATAAAAAACAACAGTGAAAGGATTGATATCTTTGCTTGACAAGGCTCCGGAAACCTTGAATGGTTATGATGATGAAGCTTTCCTCAACACGCATGAGGGGATTCGACGCAACCGTATGGACATGAAGTATCTGGTTATTACGAATGAGCAAAATACCGTTATTCCTCCCTTTTGTGTCTGCTGTATGAAACCAACCCGAACGACTGAAAAATTCATTGCGACGGCTTCCGAGACCACCCACTCGTTTGCAGGCAGAACCAGAACCACCCGAACCTCCACAGCTTATTTACCGATCTGCCCTGAATGTCTGAAGCATCGCAAGCAGATCAACTGGGCCAATCGGGGAATAATCGCTGCCTCCTCCGTGCTTGCGGCAACCAGCACTATACTGTGGGCCTCTTTGTTTGAGCCGACCGGTGCTTTTTGGATTCTACCCTTCCTAACCGCGATAGTGATTTATGTTACACTCGGTGTGATCGTCAAGTTTCCGCCACTTGAAAAGGAGCATTCCGCTCGGCAATATGCGGGATGGCTGGGCGGTACAACTATGGACGGTAGCGATGTTGAATTTTATTTTACAAATTGGCAGTATGCCAAATTATTTGAAAAAGCCAATGAATTTAAAAAGCTTTTACCCGGTAAGCGCGCTCTGACCTTTGTTGAAAAACCATATAAAAATCGCGCAAAGAGCCGTCTGTTTTTACTTTCTGTCGATCATCCCAAAGCTGTCGGAGTATTGATCCTGATTATCACGGGTGTAATGCTGTTGATCTATGGAAAAAACCTTGCGATCCTCGGTTCCTCGCTGTAAACCTGCCAATAGATTATTAATCGCTTCCGGACGGAGCGATTTATTTTTTCGATTCACATGATATTCATGGGGTAATCCGGTGTTGTCATGTCCATTTTAACCCATGAGCCCTTATTTTATGAATATTTGTTGATATCGGTTGTTTGTGGTATAATGAAAAGAACAAGGAGGGATATTATGGAGTATGTCAAAGTCGCACAGACCGGCGAAGTAAAACCCGGAGAGAAAAAGAAAGTCACCGCAGACGGCAAAGTGTTGCTGCTCACCAACATCGGGGGTACATACTATGCCATCGACAACAAATGCCCGCACATGGGCGGTTCCCTCTACGACGGGATTCTGGAGGGCGACACCATCACCTGTCCCTGGCACGGCACCGTGTTCGATGTGAAAACCGGTAAAACGATCAAAGGCGGCAAGATCGCATTCATGAATCTCAAAGTCAAAGACGACCGCGCATATCCGGTCAAGGCCGAAGGTGAGGACATCCTCGTCGGCATCGAATAAAATAATACGCGAAGGACAAATAAGAAAGGGGAAATTGAAATGAAAAAGAATGTTGGTACCGTGGATAAGTGGATCCGCATCATTTTGGGACTTGCCGTGTTGAGTTTAATTTTCCTGATTGAAGGCAATCTGAAATGGCTGGGATTGATCGGTCTGATTCCGTTGATCACGGGACTCATCGGTTACTGCCCGCTTTATGCGCTGTTCAAAATCAGCACTGATAAAACCAAATAAAAATAGAGAACCCATTAAAATCGCTTCTGTCACAGAGGCGGTTTTGTTTTACAATACCCTTGAAAATGCAAATAATGACATGATTTGCATTTTATGATATAATGTGGCATATTCCAACGGCGGGAGAGGCGTTTTTAATGCTCATAACGAATTTTATCAGTATTTATCTGTTATCCGTGACCATTGTCGTTATTTTTTATGCAGTCCAAATCAGAACGCTGAGCGGGGCAAATTATGCCAAAACAGCGATGCTGTTGTGCCTTGCGGTGTGTTTTTACATTCTCGGCTATACCCTGGAACTCAATTCGACCGGTCCCGCACAGATTTTGTTCTGGAATCTGATCGAATACATCGGAATCCCGTTCGTCTCCGCATTATGGCTGACAATGGCATTGATTTATACAGGGCATCTCACGCGTTACAAAAAACTCGTTTTCGCGGCTATTTACATCATCCCGTTCATTACGCTGATTCTCCGATATACAAACGAATATCACCACCTCTATTTCTCATCCTTGAATTTCGTCAAAGAATTGGGTACATTGATTCTCGTCAAACAAGCGGGACCATGGATGTATGTGCAGGCGGCTCATTCCGCCGCTATGGTCTTTGCGGCTTTGGGGCTTTTCATATACGACGCCGCAAAAAAGAAGGAACGGCAAAACGGCAAGATCTACTATTTGATCAGCGCAACGGTATTTGCGATCATGGGTCTGGTCCTCGCGCAATTCAAATTACTGCCTTTCCGAATCGATTATATGGCGCTGTTTCTGCCGACGACCTGCATCATGGTGATTTTAGCGATCACCCGCTATGACCTGCTTGAAATCAAATCCCTCGCAAGAAGCAAAGTTTTCGAAGCCGGCAACGACGCCATTTTACTGCTCAACAGCCAAAACAGAATCCTTGACTATAATGACAGCGCAAATCGGCTCTTTCAGAGAATCGGCATCAACCCGGAAGATAAATGCCTCTCTGCGGCTTTCGCTGAGCGCCCCGAACTTTTAAAGAGCATGGAAAGCCCGATAACTTCGGTCATAAAACTTCCGATCGGCGATAAAAACTGTTATTACGAAATCACCACCGAAAGCACGGACGATAAAAATGCCCTGCGCGGATGGATCAAAACCATCCGCGACGTCACAGAAATCTACCTGCTCAACGAAGAACTGCACCGGCTGGCGATGACGGATGAACTGAGTGTCCTCAGCAATCGCAGAGCATTTATTAAACTCGGCAAAGAATGGGTTTTAAAGTCCGAAGAAAACAGCGGCATTTTATATCTTCTGATGCTGGATCTGGATCATTTCAAGGATGTAAACGACCAATACGGTCATCTTTCTGGGGATCTGGCGATTCGGGAATTTGCCCAATTATTGAAAAATCACTTCAATTCAAACAGTCTCGTCGCGCGTCTCGGAGGCGAGGAATTTGCCGTTTTGCTCGAAAGTCAGACCGATGATGAGGTCGTTGCATTGGTCCGTTCTTTTCTGTCCAGAGCGGAACGCCATATTTATAATTATTCCGGCGTTCGGTTCAATGTGACGGTCAGCATAGGAGTGACAAAAAAGCAGCCCGGGCAGATGCTGGAAAGCATGATGCAAAAAGCGGACAGAGCGCTTTATCAGTCCAAAGAACACGGCCGAAACCGTTTCACCGTGCTGTGATCTGTGATAAAACAAAATATTTCTTATAAAGAAGGTGGGAAATTTCCACCTTCTTTATTGCATTTTTCGACCACTTTCCCTTTTTATGATTGACAGAATTCGGATTTTCGTGTAAAATGTTGTCATTCATACGTTTAAAAATACCGAAGGGGACGATTCAATGACCGTATTTCAAAACCCGTTTTATCTTCTGGGTGCGGCCGCACAGGACGACCGCTGGAAAATCTCCGCTCTGGCCGATGAAAAATCGATTTCTGCCGGAATTGATGCGGATGCTGTTACAGCGGCACGCGACGTTTTGACCAACCCGCAAAAACGCCTCTCAGCCGAACTCCGCTGGTTTCCGGGGCTGGGAAAAGAGGAACTCGCAAAACTCCTCTTCTTCTTCTCCGAATTAAAAGACGGTCATCAATCCGCCGTTCCGGGGCTTGTGAATCCGGGCATTCTCACCGCATTAAATCTCCGCCTTGGTGCGTTCCCGCTCTGGCATTTTGAAACCGATTCAGAATTAAATCAAATCATTCTCGATATCAACCGACTTTTTGAGTCGGCAACCGTCGAAGCAGTTAAAATCGAAATCAATCGCGATCGGATCACCGCCGGAATTTCCCCGGTCAATGATGATTCCGAACTCAAAACGGCCCTTCGCAATTACCGAGATGAGATTCGGCAGACCCTTCACGATAAAATCTCCGCACTTCCGCAAAATCGATATTTCAGCTTAATTGCCGGACTCTCCGCCGTCAATCAATCAGGCGGCGTTCTCGACGATATCCTGACGGGATACGAACTGTACATCATGCCGGAGGTCAAAGAGCAAAAACAACGCATTTGGACTTTAATTTCCGCACTTAAAAATGAGAGCATCCCATCCGAAGGCACGGTAAACGAACTCTCATCGGCATTAAATCGCTGGAATCTGCTGGTCCGACCGCTGCAAGCAGCGGCTGAGAAACACGGGCAGCGGCATCCCGACAGCGAGGAAGTCACAAACGCCGTTCGCGAACTCACTGCCGAACTGAACAGCCGTGGCGGTATACCGGAAGTTCTTCTGCCCTTCACAGCGGTCAAAAATGCCGTTCCCGAACCGCAGAATGCCGTACAGCCCGGAGTAACCGACAGTCAGAACGTTCCCTTAATACAGCCCGAAACAGATACCCAAACCCAGCAGGAGTCTCTATACCGAAACCGCATCGACAGAAAATACTCTGTCTACCTCAACGCAGACAAGGTGGTCATCCCGCCGTTTTGCACCTGCTGTATGAAACCGACCTCATTGGTCGAGAGCGTCAGCGCTTCCTCCTCGCAAAAAGAAGGCGGAAAAGCCGCAACCCGAACCGTTTCAATCAATATGCCAGTCTGTCCCGAGTGCCTTGCGCACCGTAAAAAAGCCAAATGGGCGAATTGGATTCTTTTCGCGCTCTCATCCTTGATCGGTTTGGCGAGTGTTCTATGGTTTGCAACACTGTTCTCCACCGCCGAAATTGCCTTCTGGCTCCTCCCGATTCTGGTCGCGGCAGCGGCTTATGTCCTGCTCGGACTGCTGTTACGTCTTCCGAAACTCGGCGGCGAACACTCGGCTATGCAAAACAGCGCATGGATCGGCGGTATCCATCTTCAGGATAATTATATCCTGTATACTTTCACCAACTGGCGTTATGCGAATTTATTCGCAAAATCCAATGCCCCACAGCACGCCGATTCAAACGGTGAAGCACCTCATGTCATCGAGGAGCCGTACCGCAACCGCGCCAAACACCGCGCCTTTTTCCAGGCGGCCGAATACGCTGTCGGCATCGGCGCGCTTTCGTTGGTTTTTACCGCCGCTTTGCTGTTGATTTTCGGCAGTAAGCTGACCGCGCTTTCAACCGCTGTGTTCGTTGCGCCTACAGCCGCCCCTGCCTCTTCGGTTGCATCCTCTGTACCGAGTTCCTCTTTGCCCGCAAGTTCAATCATCTCTTCCGTTCCGGTCTCTTCCGCCGTATCCTCTTCAAAGACAAGTTCTGTACGTTCCAGCACATCGACCTCATCAAAAACGTCTTCCGTATCTAAAAGCTCTGAGACAACCTCATCCAAACCGGCTTCGTCAGCACCGGTCAGCTCTGTGGTTACCTCGTCAAAGGTGTCCTCCGTGCGTTCTTCTGTAACTTCATCTGTACGCCCGAGTTCCGTTGCAGCCTCTTCGAAGACCTCTTCCGTCGATTACGATGCCTTAAATGAAGAGCGCCGTCAGGAAATTTTACTTGAGCTGGATGAACTCAGACCTCAGCTCAATGCGATTGTCAATCAGCTTAATGTATATGAATCTCAATTGGATACCCTTTGGGCAAAATATGAACAGACCCATGACCGCAGTGATTATGATGAATATCAAGCGCTCTACGATGAATACCTTATGTACTACGAGCAGGTCTATCTTCCGTTAGCAAATGAATATGAGGCCTTGCTCGATGAATATGAAAGTTTAAATCCCAAAGGTTGAACGTAATCACACTCTTTGTTCATTCACTATATCCACCATTAATTCTGCTTCCTTCAAGTTTGTCACCTCATCGCTGACCCAACCCTCTGCAGCGCAGATTTGAAAGATATTACTTGTCTGCGCGAATCTATTATGCCCAGTTCTTTAATATTTCCCTGTATTCCCGAAGAAGCCGGTTGACTTCTTCGGGTTTTTCTATTAGAATAAACCCAACCTAAGCCAGTCAAAACAATTTGGTCGGCGCCTGCCGGTTAAGGAGTTCCTATGACAGAAAGAGAGAATTATCTGCGCACGGTTGAATTCGGCTATCCCGAATACATCCCGGTTACCATCTGCATGAACCTCGCCTCATTGATTGCGTATCAAGGCGAAATGGAGGCGGTCATGGCGCGTTTCCCGGAATTTTTCCCGAATTTTCAGCCCGGAAAAATCGATTATGCCGAATACGGCGACGGCTGCTGCGACATCACCGAACCCGATGCTTGGGGTTATCAATGGCACTATAAAATGTACGGCATCGAGGGCTGCGTCATCAACCCGCCGCTCGACGACTGGCACAAGTTCAATCATTGGAAAGCGCCCGATTCCGACGTCTGGAAAGACCGCGGCGGCCAACGCGATTGGGCGGCGGAATTTCAAAAAATCGCCGCAGCGAAACAAAGCGAAAAACTCACCCGCGGCGGGCTTGTTCACGGCTTTCTGTTCCTGCGCCTGCAGTATTTGATGGGGTTTGAAAACCTGATGGTCAATATGGCCGAGGAAGACCCGAATCTGTTCAAACTGATCGACATCATCGACCGCGAAAACCTGAAAATCGTTCAAAATTATTGTAAAGCAGGCGTCGATGTCATGGAATTGCCTGAAGACCTCGGCGCGGAGTCCTCGATGATCATCAGCAAAGAGATGTTCCGTCAATACATTGCCCCGTCTTATCGGAAATTGACCGCGCCCTGCCGCCAAAACAAGGTCAAAGTCGCCATTCACAGCGACGGTTATATTCTGCCGATTTTAGACGATCTGATCGAGATCGGCATGGACATCATCAACCCGCAGGACCTGTGCAACGGCATCGGCAATCTGGCGAAAGCGCTCAAGGGCAAGGTCTGCATCCGACTCGACCTCGACCGCGTCAAGATCACCTCGCACGGCACACGCGCCGAGATTTTCGAATTGATCGAAGAAGAGGTCAAAGTCCTCGGCTCCGAAAAAGGCGGTCTGGAATTCATCTACGGCGTCTACCCGCCGACCGGCCCCGATCAAGTCGCCTACATCTGCGAGGCCTTTCAAAAATATCGGCAGATTAAATAATACTGAGGCAACATTAATTTCAAAGGCGGTGACAGCGTGCGTATTGATATATTTGTGCCTTTCCGAGGGGCCGCACAGATGGTTTCGGTTTGGGCGTTTGACGAAGAAAATATTGATTTCGGAGAAGATTCCTTTCAGGCGGCAAGATGCACCTGTTCTTACGCTGCCGTCGAGTTAAAAAAATATCTAACCCAAACCCTTGAAAATTCCGACATCCGCTTCACCGAGTCAAAGACCGATGAGATTTTCACCATCGAACTGCAAATCGGCGACAATGCCTCTCGAAGCGACGAATTTTTATTAAAGCCCCAGCCGAACGGACTGTTGATCCGAGGCAAAGGCCGAACGGGTCTTCTTTATGGTGTTTATGAACTGCTGCGGCTGCAGGGCTGGCGGTGGTATGCACCCGGCGATGAGGGGGAAATTCAACCCGAAAAACGAAAAGATTTAATTATGCCCCGGCAGGAGACCGAATTTACACCTTCCTATGATAATGGCAGGGGTTTTGATTTCGGGCAGTGGTACAGCAAAGATTCGATCAAGTTTTGGGTCTGGATGTCAAAAAACCGTATGAACGTCGCGGGATACAGGGTCTACACAGCCCCACTCTGCGACAAACTCGGCATGCAGTTTAAAATCGGCGGGCACATTTTCGAAAAATGCCTGGACCCCGATAAAATGACGCCAAGCGGCAAAACTCTATGGGAAGAACACAAAGATTGGTTCGGGCAGGCCGCCGACGGAACGCGAAAAAAAGAACTGGCGCAAAAAATTCAATTCTGCACCTCCAACGAGGATTTGACAAGTTATCTGGCGGACGAGGTTTTACGGTATCTCAATACCAAATGGAAGCACGCCGACCGGGTGGATATCTGGGGCTTTGACACTTGGGGTTATACCTGCAACTGCGACAAATGCAATGCATTAGGCAACGACACCGATAAAAACCTGCATTTTTTATCCGACATACGCACACAGATCGACCGGGCCCGAGCGGACGGGCGGCTGGATCACGACGTCAAAATGGTGTTTTGCGGGTATGAGGGCACCTGCACCATCACGGGCCCGCAAAATCCGATTCCGCAAAACCTGTTGGACGCGGGAGACCTGATGGTCTATTACCCCATCCGCAGATGCTACGCGCACGATTTTTCCGACGAGACCTGTGAAATCAACGCGTTCTATAAAAAATCGCTGAAGAGTTGGCTTGATAAAAAACCCGCCGTGCCGGTCGTCATCGGCGAATATTATAATGTCTCCAAGTTTGAGGATCTGCCGCTCATTTTCAGCCAAAGAATCGCGGCGGATATTCCTTATTATCATCAAATGGGCGTCCGAAGCGCCACTTATATGCACGTGCCCATGAACAATCAGGGCATGCGCACGCTCACGCAGCTGCTGTATGCCCAAATGTGTTGGGATGTCCACACCGACGTAAATAAACTGCTGAATGAATATTTTGAAAATTGGTACGGTCCTTATGCCGAAGAAATGCGCGAGGCCTACCGCCTGACCGAAGAGGCGTGGCTCTACTGCGCGGATTGGCGGGCATGGGGACCCCGCAGCGTGTTGTCGCAGCTGTTGGAATGGGACGGTACGAAACCCGAAAACCCGCTGACTTTCGACAACCACTTTCAAACCGCGGACGGCGCCTTAAAAAGCGGCAGGCAATCGGTGCGGCAGCTGCAAAAAGCATTAGATATTGTCAATGAAGTCCGGCAAAAAGATTTAAAAGAAGCCGCTTTAAAAGGAGAAATCAAAATCGGCGCGGGGGTAAACCCGGATGACGCCAAAAAATTCATCGCCTTTAACCGTTATACCAAGCGCATCGGAGAAGATCGGCGGCTGTTGATTTACGCATCACAGACCATGCAGCTGATGGCCGAGACGGTCGCCTATCACAACGCCTTATATCTTCAAAACGAACAAGAAGCGGCGCAAATCTGGCAAACCGTTGAATCACTCGAAAACCGTCTGGATTCCTACGGCGTCACGGTTGAATACGATTTCCCGGCTCCCGGCGTCTGCAGCAAAGACGCGCTCACCAAGACACAGCTACGCGATGTCGTCATGCGCTGCAGAAAATACCGACTCGAGACACAAAATTAAAAATTCACCGGCATGAGACCGCTTATCTGCTTTTTACGGAGACCGACATGAAACAAATCAACCCCGAATTGTTGGAAAATTTAAAATGTGCCAGACCCGCCATCTGGCAAAACCCCGAACTGAAACCTTTTCAAGAGGTGGAAGCCGACCTTGCCCTGCGCCGTGAGGATATCGCCGACGCCGAAGCAAGATTAATCCGTTTTGCTCCATTGATTCAACGGCTTTTCCCCGAGACGTCGGAAAGCAAGGGCATCATCGAATCCCCGCTACGGGAACTGCCGAACATGAAAGCGGCACGGAGAAGCGGTACGGTGTTCAAATCACCGGCAGATTGTTTTTAAAATGCGATCACGCCCTGCCGGTTGCCGGTTCGGTCAAGGCCCGGGGCGGCATTTATGAGGTCCTGAAATTAACCGAGCAGTTGGCCCTGCAAAACGGCTTTGACGGAAAGGACTATGCTTCACTCGCCGATGAAAATTGGAGAAACCTGTTTTCCGGTTATTCCGTTCTGGTGGGTTCCACCGGCAATCTGGGGCTTTCGATCGGGACGATGTCGTCGGCGCTGGGATTTCACGCGGTGGTGCATATGTCCGCCGACGCCAAGGTGTGGAAAAAAGACCTGCTGCGCAGCCGCGGCGTCGAGGTGATCGAACATCCGGCGGCCTATTCGGTGGCGGTCTGCAATGCCCGTGACGAGGCCAAAAAAGACGCCTGCAGTTATTTTGTGGACGACGAACATTCCGCCGACCTCTTTTTGGGTTATGCGGTGGCGGCAAACCGGCTGAAAGGTCAGCTGAACGCGCTTGATCTTATTCCCGATCCGAAATCACCGCTCACCGCCTATATCCCCTGCGGGGTAGGCGGCGCACCCGGCGGCGTGACGTTCGGGTTGAAAACCGTATACGAAGACGCCGCCAAGAGTTGGTTCGCCCAGTCGGCGCAGTCCCCTTGCATGCTGCTGGGAATGGCCTCGGGGCTGCACGACCGCACGAGCGTAGAGGATATCGGCTTGTCGGGCAAAACCGATGCCGACGGGTTGGCGGTGGGACGGCCCTCCGGATTGGTCGGGACTATGATGCGAAATCTGGTCAGCGGAATTTATACCATCGCCGATGAAGAGATGTATCCGCTGCTGGCTTTACTGAAAGAGACCGAAAATATTTATATCGAACCCTCTGCCGCCACCGGCCTGCTGGGTCCCGTGATCGCGGCCAAAGTCGGAGAAAAAGCCGGTATTCACATCTGTTGGGCCACCGGCGGCTCGATGGTCCCCGAAGAAACAGCCGAACGCCACATCGAAAAAGGAAAACGCCTATTGGAGGGAAAAGCATGAAAGTTTCAGACCCGTCCGTTCGCCCGGAAAACCAGCTTTGGCGGTTGACCGGACAGACCGCAAAAGAGATGCTGGAAGCCCATAACCGCAAGCGGGAATCCCTGACCGACGCGGCGGAGTGGGAAGCGCTCTCTGCCGAGATGAAACAGGCCTTTCTGAAGGCGTTTCCCCCGTTGCTGCGGGAAAAATGCCCGCTGAACGCAAGGGTGGTGTCCCGCCACGAGTTCGAGCATTTCCGAATTGAAAATGTGCTTTTTGAATCCATCCCCGGGTGGGAGGTCAACGCCACCCTCTATCTGCCCAAAGAACCGGGGGTCTATCCCGCAGTGGTCTGCCCCACCGGTTCCAGTTCCAAGGTGCGCACGGTCTATCAGAAGCCCTGTCAGATTTTTGCCCGAAACGGCTATATCGCCCTTTCCATCGATCCGCCGGGATTCATCGGTGAGCGCAGGTTGATGAACGATTGTTTTGTCACCGGTCAAAGCGGATTTTTAACGGGCATCTGGAGTCAGGCCAATTATATCACGGACACCCTGCGATGTCTGGATTATCTCGACACCCGTCCCGACGTGGAACGCTCGAAAGGATACGCCGTGTCCGGTTTGTCGCTTGGCGGGCATATCACGGCCCATTGCGGCTGGATGGACGACCGAATCACCTGCATCGCACCGGTCTGCTCGGTAAAATCCCGCCTGCAGGTCATCATGACCGAACGGTATACCGCACAACCCACCTCGTGGTATACCGGATTTTTAAAACACGGCATCGACACCTCCGATCTGCTGTGCATGGCGGCGCCCAAACCCTGCCTGATCCACAGCGGCACCGGCGACGAGGTCTCCGACACCGCGTCGGCCCGTAAGGTTTATGCCGATGTGCAACGGATTTACAAGTTATACGCCGCACAGGACCGCGCGGAGCTGTTTGTTGACAACTGCCCCCACGAATATTCGGCTAATATGGCCAACCGCACGGTGGAGTGGATGAACGGCCTCATCGCGGTGAATCCCAAACCTCTCACCCCGCTGCAGGAATCGGATCTTCAGTTTTTGGAGCCGGAATATCTGCAGTGCCATCCGTCAAATAAATTGAATTATTACACCTTAAACAAACAGGAAGCCGAACGGCTGGCCGCTCAAAGGCAGCCGAAATCCGCCGAGGCCTATACCGCAGAAATCAAGCAACTTCTTTCACTTCCCGCAGAATGCAAACCTGAATCGGTGCGTGCCGATCTGATTGATCAGCCGGTCTGGGTACACTCCCTCTTTGGGGTGGAAATGCTGCTGTCCGACGACGTGCATATACCCGGGCTGCTGCTCAAACGCACCGCCTGCGAAAAAGCGCCCGCCCTGCTGTTCTTTGACGAAAACGGCAAATGGGAGTGGCTTTACAAAAACGGGCCGCTGGCCCGTGCGGCAAGGTTTTTGGAGCGCACAACCGATGACAAAGAACCCATGGTGCTGAGCATGGATCTCTCGGGTTGGGGCGAATTGACCCCGCAGCCCGGTGCCTACGATCTGGCCTCTTGGGCGGACACCGCCAATCAGCTGGCCTACATCGGCATGGGTATCGAACACACGGTGATCGGCCAGCGGGTCAAAGAAGCGCTTTCAGCCCTCTTTTGGCTCGAAAACCGCCCCGATGTTGACCGAAACCGCATTTATATGGGCGGGCGCGGCCAGGGCGCGTTGGTGGCGCTGCTGACGGCAGCCGTCAGCGGCCATATCAAAAAGCTGCTCTGCGTGGAAATGCTCTCCCACTACGGCGCATTGCTTGAGGACTATCCCAACCTGTGGAAATCGGATGTGATGATTCCCGAAGTACTCAAACATTTCGATCTGCCGGAGTTGGCGGCGGTTTTCGGCGGTCAGCTGCTGTTGCTCAATCCGCTGGACGGCACCAAAGCGCCGCTCTGTCGGGACAAAGCCGATTGGCTGTATCGCGACGCGCAAAAAAGAGGCGCCGAAATCCATGCCGGCTTGAACCCGCAGGAGATTCAAAAAATCTTTACGGATTTCATCTATTCGTAAACACAATAAAAAGAGGTGCAATATGAACAAACTGGTATTCTTTGACGACTTTATGGTATGGGGAACCTCCGGAATGCGGCGGCGGGCTTTTGCGCCCAAGCAGCTGCCGGAGCTGTCCTTTCAACGACCCGGCGGCACAGGCGGTCGGTTGTTTTACTGCCCCGATACCGGCAATTACCGGATGCTTTACGACCTGCTGCCCGACATCACAAACGACTGGGGACGGATGCCGGTCTATGAGGAATCGACGGATTTGGTTCACTGGATAAAACCCGACGACGCATCCCAACCCGATCGCCTGCCTTCCGTCTGCATGATGATCGACGGGCATGATCCCGATCCGTCACGCCGTTATAAGTGTATTTATTTTAATTACAAAGACCCCAAAAACGCCCCGGGCAACATCGCATTCAGCCCGGACGGCGTCCATTGGGCCAAAGACGAATCCCACCCGTTCTGCCAACACGCCAGCGACACGTTCAACAACTTGTTTTACAACGAATCGCTGGGGGAATATCAGCTGATTATGCGCCCGAACCACATGGACCGCCGAATCACCTGCATCCGTTCCAAAGACCTGAAAGAATGGTCGCAGCCGGAAATCATGCTGACTCCCGATCCTTTTGACGAGCCGTTTTCCGAATATTACGGGATGCTGGTTCTGCCGTTGGAGGGTTATTTTCTGGGGATGCTTTGGGTATTTTACACCGACCCGGATGATTTTATCGGCAACAAAATGGCCGGTAAAGTCGACAGTTATCTCACCTACAGTTATGACGGCCTGCATTGGAACAAAGCAAGCCGCCTTCCGGTGACCGAACGTCCGATGCCGCCCGAATTCGGCAGCACCTGCCTGTATATGCATCTTCCGCAGCCGGGGCGGACGGAAAACGAATGGCTGATTTCCGCCTTAGGCGGCCGCATCGACCACGCAGCCGGGTTTACCCCGGCTTATCCGGATTCAAAAATACCGGAATATGCCCAACAGCACGGCCGAAGCGCCACCAATCTGTATTCCATCCGAAAAGAGGGGTTTGCGGGATTAGAGTCGGTGGGCTATCAGGCGCGTGTCACGCTCAAAGCGGTGCAGATCACGGGCGAAAACCTGTCCTTCAATCTCTGTGCACCCTGCGGACAGGCGCGGTTTCAGCTGTCAAAGCTGCCCGGCCAACCCTACGAGGGCTTTGCGTTTGAAAATTCAATGCCGTTTTGCGGAGACGAAATTTCCTGTTCGCCGTCTTGGCAGGGGCATACCCTTTCCGAATTAAAAGGGGAACGGGTCTTTATCGAACTGCAGCTGAATTCGGCAATTCTGTTTTCGGTACAGGGCGATTTTAATGTCCATCACGCGCTGCAGCCCCAGTCCTCTTTGGGCGACGCCCGGATTCTGCCCGAATAACCCTTAAAAACAATGTTAATATTCTGCGGGGCGGGATGCCCTCATCCCGCCGAAACTTTTTCTTAACGAAATAATAAACTATAACAAGGCACCGGATTCGAACCGCATTCCTGCGGTTCTTTTTTCATCTTTCCGCCGCCGCCCCGATTGATTTTTCGGCTTTCCCGTGCTATACTGAATGCAATATTTATTTGATTCTATATGCCGTCCTGAATCGAGGGGGAGAAACTCATGAAACGCTATGGTTCGGTCATCAAAGTCCGTCCGGAAAAACTCGAAGAGTACAAAAAACTGCACGCAAACGCCTGGCCGGAAGTGCTGGCCATGATTCAAAAGTGCAATATCCGAAATTACTCGATTTTTTACCGCGACGGCCTTTTGTTCAGCTATTTTGAATACATCGGCGATGATTTCGCAGGGGATATGGCCGAAATGGCGGCCGACCCCGTGACGCAAGCCTGGTGGAAACTCACCGACCCCTGCCAAAACCCGGTCGACACGGCGAAGCCCGGCGAGTGGTGGGCGCCGACCGAAGAGGTCTTCCATTGTGACTAGAGATTGCTCCTTTTGACTCAGCCAAATAGGATCAAACGTCCCATAATTTGAAAAGGATCATGATTATGACTTCCAGAGAACGCATTTTAACCTCGGTCGAACACCGAGAACCCGACCGCGTGCCGCTCGACCTCGGTTCCACACCGAGTTCGGGCATTTCCGCGATCGCCTATAACAATCTCAAAAAATATTTAAATATCGAAACCGGCCACACCCGCATCTATGACGTCGTGCAGCAGTTGGCGCAGCCCGAAGACAACCTCATTGACAAATTCGGCGTCGATGTGCTGGATATCGGCCGCGCTTTCAACACCGAAGACGGCGATTGGTACGACATGCACCTCTCCGACGGCGGCAAGGCGCAGTATCCGGTCTGGTTCCGCCCGACCACGATGCCCGACGGCAGCCAGATCGTCCTCGACGAAGACGGCGACAAGATCGCCCAAAAACCGCCGAGCGGCACTTTTTTCGATCAGACCTGTTTCCCTTACATAGACGGCTATCCCGCCGATTATAAAAACCTCGGCAAAGCGATGAATAAAGTCCTTTGGCAAAAACTCGCCCACAGCCCGTGGGATAACGCCGCCGCGCCGGATTTTTACGAAAAGCTGCGCGAAAAAGCGTTGTATCTGCGGCAAACCACCGACAAGGCGCTGATGATCGTCTGTGGCTGCAACCTGTTTGAGTGGGGTACGTTTCTGCGCCGCATGGATAATTTTTTAGTCGATCTGATTCTCGAACCCGACGAGGTGGAACGCCTGCTCGACGCGCTGATGGAACGCCATCTGGCCGCGCTCGAAAAGGTCTGCGCGGCGGTGGGAGATGTGGTGGATATCCTGCGGTTCGGCGACGACCTCGGCACCAACGACGGCCCGTTTATGAATCCGGAAATCTACCGCAAGTTCTTCAAACCGCGCCATACCATGCTCTGCAATTATGTCCATAAACACAGCGGCATGAAGACCTTCCTGCATTCCTGCGGTTCTTTACGCGCATTAATGCCCGATCTGATCGAGGCGGGTTACGATATTCTCAATCCCGTTCAAACCACCGCGCGGGGCATGGACCCGGCCGAACTCAAACGTGAATTCGGCAAAGACATCACCTTTTGGGGCGGCGGCTGCAATACCCGCTGGATTTTAAACCGCGCCACCCCGCAGGAGGTCTACGACTATGTCAGCCGGATGCTCGATATCTTCATACCGGGCGGCGGTTATGTCTTCAATACCGAACACAACATCATGCCCGATGTCCCGCCGGAAAATATTCTGGCGATGTACAAAGCCGTTCACGATTTCAAATAAAAAATAAAATCACACGGGAGGCCGCATCCATGGAAACAGTCAACATCCACCGCCAAAATCCCCCGCAATGGTTCAAAGACGCCGATTTCGGCATCTTCATCCATTGGGGCCCGTCAAGCGTCCCTGCATTCGCGCCGGTCGACGTTGACGACTACGCCAAGCTGATGCGCGAAAAACCGCCCGAGTACATGTTTCAAAACAACCCTTATGCCGATTGGTATCAAAACAGCATGCGCATCAAGGGCAGCCCGGCGGCGGCTTACCACAAAGAACACTTCGGCGATCAGCCCTACACCGCTTTCGCCGAGGAGTTTAAAAAACGTGCCAAAACTGTCGATGTCGAACAGTGGGCCGATCTGTTCCAACAGGCGGGCGCCAAATATGTCGTAGTCGTCAGCAAGCACCACGACGGCTTTGTGCTGTTCGACACCAAGGTCGAAAACCCGAAAATTCCGGGCTATCACCTCGATTTTGACCATGTCGGCAATCTGGCGGCGGCCTGCCGCAAACGCGGCATGCGCTTCGGCGTCTATTATTCCTCGCTGCTCGACTGGACGTTCACCAAAAAGCCGATCACCAGCGCGGGCGGCCTATTTTTGAGCAATGACAACTCCAAAACCTACTGCGACTATTGCTTTAATCAGTGGAAAGAGATCATCGACCGCTATCACCCCGACGTGCTGTGGGGCGACATCGGCTACCCGACCGATCCGCGCCTCGAGGAACTTTTCGCCTATTATTATGCGCAGGTGCCCGAGGGTGTGGTCAACGACCGCTGGGGCCAGTGGCCGAACTCCCTGCGCAATCCCATCGGACGGGCGCTTGTAACGAGCGGAGCCAAAAAGATGCTCAAAGAAAATCCCGGAAAACTGCTTGACACCAAATATTACGACTTCCGCACCCTCGAATACACCGCCGACTGGCAGGAAAACGAGCTCTATTTCGAGGTCTGCCGCGGCATGGATAAGTCGTTTGGTTATAACCGGTTCAGCCGCCCGCAGGACTATATCACCGCCAAAGAAGTGCGCGACATCATCGCCGAAGTCGTCCCGAAAAAAGGCCGGTTGTTACTCAATGCCGGACCGGATTCCTACGGCAAGATCCCCGATTATCAGGTCAAAATTTTAAAAGAGCTCGGAGGGCAAGCACAATGACACAGCAGCTGAAAAAGTATGTGACCGTTCAGACCGTCATCGCCTTTTTTGTCAACGGCATCCTCAACGGCATCATCGCGTATTTTCTGAACAAGGATAAATCGCTCGAATTGATCACCATGCCCGAAAATTTCGTCAACTTAGTCATCGATATCGGCATCACGGCGATCATCTTTGCGTGGCTGATCGCCTGGTCGGTCAACGCCAACCTGAAAAAGGCGAATTATTACGGCGTAATCGAACCCAAGACCAAGTTGCAGTCGTGGATGGGACGCATGTTTAAAAAACCGGCCCGTTACGGTTGGCTGCTGTGCATCGGCATGATCCCGCTGCTGTACGGACTGACCTGCTTGGGCATCTGGATTTTCGGCGTCACCCGCTTCACCCTCTGGGGCTATGTCTGGTACAAAACCGGCTATACCGCCGTCATGGGCGCGTCTTTCTCATTGATCTTCATGTTCAGCGGATTTCTTATGCCGAAACCGCAGGCGGAACCCAAGGATTCATAAAAGCTCACAACGCTTTTTTCTATTAAGAGTAGGGGCGCACCTATGTGTGCGCCCGGCGACGAGCCGCCGCTCCCAATGTGCGTCATAGCCGCGTTTCCGGCCTCTTTTGTCATCCTGAGCGGAGCGCTTTGCGCGTAGCCGAAGGATCTCGGTACGCAAAGGTGTCTAATAATAAACAACAGGAGTAATTCCATGAACTATACCGATATCAATTCCAAAACCATCGACCGCTGGGTCGAAAAGGGCTGGGAATGGGGCATTCCGATCACCCACGAACAGTTCGTCGCCGCCCAAAACGGCGATTGGCAGATGGTTCTGACTCCGACAAAGCCCGTCCCGAAGGACTGGTACCCCGACCTCTCCGGCAAAAAGGTGCTCGGTCTCGCCTCGGGCGGCGGACAGCAGATGCCGATTTTCGCCGCACTTGGTGCCGACTGCACCGTGCTCGACTATTCCGAAAAACAAATCGCCAGCGAACTGACGGTCGCCGCACGCGAGGGCTATCATATCAACGCCGTCCGTGCCGACATGACAAAGCCCCTGCCGTTTGCCGACGAGAGCTTTGATCTGATTTTTCACCCGGTCTCGAACTGCTATATCGAGCAGGTACAACCGGTCTGGAACGAGTGTTACCGCATTCTCAAAAAAGGCGGAATCCTGATGGCGGGACTGGACAACGGCTTCAACTATCTGTTCGACGAGAGCAACGAACGGGAAATCAAATACTATCTGCCGTTCAACCCGCTCAAAGATCCGGCGCTGATGGAATCGCTTCAAAAAGACGACAGCGGCGTTCAGTTCTCGCACACGCTCGAAGAGCAGATTCGCGGGCAATTAAAAGCCGGCTTCACCCTGCGCGACCTGTTCGAGGATTATAACAGCTCCGGCTTTCTGCACGACCGCAGCGTCCCGACTTTCTGGGCCACCCTCGTGATCAAGCAATAATCTCAATAGACCAACCGCATCGACTGTTTCCAGTCCTCCGAATCAAAACCCCAGTTTTGAAGGCGCTCCTGATAATGGGGCGAGATGATCGGACCGCAGCCCGCCTGACAGACAAGGTGATCGCCGTCGGTCAGCCCGCAGTCCCGTTTTGATAAAATTTCAACCATCCGTCCGCGCCACAGCGCCAGTTCATCGGCATATGCCGCATCCGAAGCAAGGTCGTTGTTCTCGCACGGATCGTTTTTCAGATTAAACAATTGTTCTTCACCGACACGCGGCAGCCAGATATATTTCCAAAGCCCATCGGTCAGATACTGCGTCTCCTGCCGTTCGGCGTAGCAGGTGCAGTGTTCCCCATGCAGATATTTCCGCGAACATTCCGTTTCACCCCGCATCAGGCCGGACAAATCCAACCCGTCCACCGCCTCGGGGATCGGAAGCCCGACAAGCCCCAATACCGTGGGCAGAATATCATAAAGCGTCACCGGCACGTCGCAGATGCGCGGCGCGTTTTCCCGAAGCTCTTTCGGCAGCCGGATCAAGAACGGAATATGCGCGGAACCCTCGTAGGCATAGGTCTTGCGCCAGAGGTTGTGGTCGCCCAGCATGTCGCCGTGGTCGCTGGTGAATAAAATAATGGTGTCTTCATATTGCCCGCTGCGCTGTAAAAAGTTAATCAATCGCCCGATCTGGTGATCGATGTGCGTCACCGAGCCGTAATAACCCGCCCGGGCCTGTGCGATCTCCTCATCGGTGCGGCGGCCCTGCCAGGCATTGACGTCGGCGGCGTCCTGCGGCACATCGTGAATCCGATCCCAATCGCCATACCACGCCTTCGGCAGTTCCTTTTTCTCATAATGCTCGAAATAATACGGCGGCGCATCGTACGGGGAATGCGGACGGGCAAATGACGCCTTCAGAAAATAGGGCATCGAAGGGTCGCGCTTTTTCAAAAACGCGATCGATTGGTTGATCACCCAGTTGGAAGGATGTAAAAACTCCGGCGCATGCCAAGGTCTGGCCACCCAGGAGTTAAAGGCGACACCATGGTCCATAAATGTATAATCCCCGGTCTTATTGCGGTCGAACCACTCTTTGTAATCGGACGCAAACCCCGGTGCCTGCACGCGGGCGGATTCATCCAGTTCAATCGAATGGAACCCGTTCAAAAGCCGCTGCGGCCCGAAATGCATCTTTCCGACGCCCTTGGTGTAATAACCCGCTTTGGTCAGTTCTCCCGGCAGCGTCTGCGAAAATCCGCCGCCCATCTCACCCTGACCGCGGCCCATGCCCAATACGCCGGTATTCCACGGATTCATACCGCTCATCAGGCAGGCGCGCGCCGGAATGCAGGACGGACAGGGCGTATACGCATGGGGAAACAATGTCCCCTGCGAAGCCAGAAAATCCAGATTCGGGGTCTCGATCGCAGGATTCCCCGCGCATCCCAAACAGTCAAATCGGTGCTGGTCGGTCATCAAAAGAATGATGTTATACTTTTTCACAGCGCATTCAACTCCTTTTGCGGATCATATCGCATCCAGTATACCACATTCTATGCCAAACCGCCAACCGGAAACAGCCGGATTGGTTCAGAGATATTACATTTAAAGTTGAGGTGCTTTCATGGGTCATTTCGGATTTTCTTATGTGGGTCTGATCTTTCTGCTGATGCTGACTGTCCCGAACCTGATCTGGACAAAACATCAGCCAAGGGACTATAACCCGGGAAATGAAAACAGAATCCTGCGCGTATTCGAACGGGTCGGACAGGTGTTGACCACCTGCATCGCTCTGATCTTCTCCGATTTCAACTTGCACGGCTGGTCGGCGTGGACGTGGTGGCTGGTCGCCGCCGTCGTTTTGATGCTGCTCTACGAGGCCTGGTGGGTTCGCTACTTCAAAAGCCCGAAAACCCTCGCCGATTTTTACAGCAGTTTTTGCGGTGTTCCGGTCGCCGGCGCGTCGTTGCCGGTCGCGGCTTTTTTTCTACTCGGTGTCTATGGTAAAGTGATCTGGCTGATGCTCTCGGCCGTCATTCTCGGTGTCGGCCACATTGGCATCCACCTACAGCATAAAAGAGAACTCAAATAAAATCATCTCAATCCCGCTTGCCGTTTTTATGCGCGAATAAGCGCGGCAAATTCCGCCATACTATCCGCGAGGTGATTTATTATGCAATTGACCCAAAAGGAGACGTCCCTCCTCAAGGACCTGAAAGACCAGGAGCAAGTCTGCGTTGAAAAATACGCAAAATATTCATCTGACGCCAAGGACCTGCAGTTAAAGGATTTGTTTTCCCGGATCAGCCAAAACGAACAGCAGCATCTGGACACGGTCACGCAGATCATGGGCGGAACGGTGCCGCAAATGCAGAGCGGAAACGGACAGCAGATCACACTGACCTTCACGCCGACCTATCAAAGCACGCCGAACACCGATCAGGACAAACAAAACGACAGCTATATCTGCGCCGACGCGCTCTCGACCGAAAAGCACGTCTCGTCGGTCTACAACACCGACCTTTTTGAGTTCCGGGACACCGGCATCCGCGACGCCCTGAACCACATTCAAAAAGAGGAGCAGCAGCACGGTGAGCAGATCTATCAATATATGGCCCAAAACGGTTTATACGGCGGGTGAGATACCTGCATGCGGCTAAAGCCGCTCAAAATACGCGAATTAGAATCCGCTGCTTTTAAACGGGAAGAATATTCCGTAAGGGATATTCTTCAGGAGAACCGCTTCAGCGGTTCTTTGTAGCCGCGTTTCCACACTCGGTGTTCTTCTGTAGGAGCGGATATCATGTCAAGCAAGAGATAGTTTACAGAATGTGTGAAGACATGGTTTACACTTTTCGAGTAAAATAGAGGCATTCGGAATCGAAGGAGCGATGAAAAATATTGAATTTTCATCCTCTCCTGCACGCCTCGACGCGCTCAAACCCGTAATTGAGATATAGCAGCAGATTGTCGATATATTCTTTCGACGGCCTCGGGTATTCCATAAATCCCGCCGACGGGCAAAGAACGAACCGGCCGCTCCGATTCCCCGCCTCGACGCATTCATCGATCAGCGTTTTCAGGTGTTTCGGTTGGGCTTGAAGGATATCCTGTATTTCAATATTCCCCTCCCAGCCGATTCGGTTTCCATATTGTTCAACAATCTTTTTCAGATTGATGTCGCCATTTTTCGGCGGCTCCAGCGGGTTGAGGATATCCACGCCCATTTCGATATACCGCCCGACGAGTTCCGCCACCTTGCCGTGGCAGTGCACCCAGACGTTTGCGCCCGCGTTATGTATCGCGTCGCAGACGGTTTTGTCATACTTGAATACAAAATCGTCAAAGTCCTTCGGCGACAGCAGCGGCGGTGTGAACAACTCCGGCCCGACCCACATAAACGGCTCAATCACCCCTGCCGCGAGTATTTTCTTGGCATAACTCAACACCCTTTTCCCGAAAACGCCGATCACCTCATCGACCTTTTCGCGGCAGTCGACGCTGAAATAAGCTAGATTTTCCGAACCCGTGATGCGCTGCAGGGCATAGCCGGCGTGATCCAGATAGGTCATCACGACGCCGCGTTCGCCCACCATCGCCTTCTTTTCATAAAACGGCGCCGCATCGTAATCGTCCTCTTCATACGGCATCGACAGCAGCTTGTCCAAATCCTCCGGCTCTTTAATCATGTACTCCATCATGTACGACGGTTCTCCGACCGTCGAAAACCGTTGAACACCGTGCAGATCGCCCTTCGGCGTATGAAACGTGGTATGAAGGTCACGCCAGATCGGTTGGTCGGTCTCGTAATATTCCCGCTCGATCAGCTGACCGGCGTATTTCCCGCAATAGATATTCATCGAACTCACCGCGTTGACAAACCAGTCGGTCTTTTCAGCCGCCGTTTCGATCACGGGCCGGTAAGCCGGATTCAGCAGCTTCAAATTCGGTTCAAAGCCCCAGAGTTTCAGGGCGGGCTTGTCGATTTCCTCATTTCGAAAGATGCGCATGATGCGTTCGCGTGAAGTCAGTTTCATTTGTTTTTCCTCCGGCAATCGGATACTCCCATTATACTCAAAACCCTGCCGATTGCCAACAAAAAATTTATCTGTTAAAATGATCGTATCTTATAAACGCGGAGGCCCGTATGCCGAAAGTTGAACTCACCACCATGATCATGATTCAAAATCCCGAAACCGGCGAGGTCTTAGTTCAAGATCGCGTCAAGAGTTGGAAAGGATGGGCTTTTCCCGGGGGTCATCTCGAAGACGGCGAGAGCGCCGTCGACTGCGCCAAACGCGAAGTCAAAGAGGAGACCGGACTCACCGTTGAGAACCTCAAATCCTGCGGCATCATCCATTGGTCGAACAATCAGACCTTCGACCGCTATCTGGTTTTTTTATTCAAAACCACGAATTACAACGGCGAATTGGTTGACTGCGACGAGGGCAAAAACTTCTGGGTTTCGCTTGAAGAACTGAAAACCCGACCCTCTTCCAATGATACGCCCAAATACCTGCCCATGTTTCTGGAAGACCGCTACGCCGAGGCTTTCGGCTCTTGGAACGACACCGACCCTTGGGAATTGATTTATCGGTAATTGTAGGGGCGAACTGCGTTCGCCCGTGAATAATTGCAAAAAGCAGGAGCGAACTATGTTCGCTCCTGCTTTTTTATCTCTCCAACAACTTCAGCACATTTTCCCGGCTGATTTTCTTTATCAATCTGTCATCCTGAGCGGAGCGGCGCTTGCGGCGCGAAGCCGAAGGATCTCGGACTGATAACAACCTCCGGAAACCATCCAAAAACCTATCTCTCCAGCAGCGCCAGCGCATTCGTCCGGCTGATCTTTTTGTACGCTGCGTAACTGATCTTCCCCTTTTCCATCGCCTCGTCCAAAAACGCCGACAGCTTCAGCATATCCCAGGTAATATTCACCGGGCTGCAGATGTCGGTGCCGTAATATAACCGATCCTGAAACTCCTCCATAAACGCATAGCCGAATTCGGGATCGCGCGAGACCGCGTTGTAGCCGCTGCTCGCCGACAGGTCGCCGCACAAATTCGGATATTTACGCATTAATTCCACGACCCGGCCGCCTGGCGTGACCTTTCCGGGCTTGTTTTCGCCCCGGTTTTGTTCGGTGACGTCGCCGCTGATCTCCGACCAGAATTTTTGGGAATGCCCTAAAAACTTCAGCTTCGGGAACATGTTCAAAACCTTTTCCAACCGCGGCAGTCCCAGATCGTCGATCAGGCCGTAGTCGTTGCCCTTGAATCCGATATGAAACGTCACCGGCATGTCACAAGCCTCGCAGTGCTTAAACAGGTTCAGCACCATCGGGTCGTCAAAGTACATATTGGCCGTGAGCTCGCCGACGCCTTTCGCACCCAACCCCTTGTAATAATTCAAAAAGTGCGAAAAATCCGTATCGGGACTGTTATTGCCCATACGCGGGTCGAGGTTGCAGAACCAGTAAAAATACTGCGGATATTTCCGCACGATCTGATAGCTCTCCTTGTTGTCGTGGCAGTCAAACGTCCCCTCGGGCGATACGCCGGGCAAAACGACGCCTTTCTCGACGCCCAGCAGCTTGTAAAAGATGAGCAGCTCCTCCGGGGTCGTGAAGGTATCGCCCGTGAATCTGGGCATGCCCTTTTCGAGTACCTGATGTACATGAATGTCGATTTTCTGAACGCGTTCCATATGATTTTCCGCCTTTCAATCGCTTTGATTTATTCCTATACAGCATACTTCTTTTATTCCCCTCTTTGGAGGGGTGGCCGCGCAGCGGACGGGGTGGTCTATGATATTTACCGCTCCAGCAACTTTAGCGCATTCTTCCGGCTGATTTTTTTACAAAATTGTCATTCTGAGCAAAGCAATTTTCATCGAATGCGTAGCCGAAGAATCTCGGCCTGATGAAAGTATCCGGTAAGCACCCCTGCGGATTTTTATCTCTCCAACAATTTCAGCGCATTTGTCCGGCTGATCTTCTTTATCAATCTGTCATCCTGAGCGGAGCGACGCTTGCGGCGCGGAGCCGAAGGATCTCGGACTGATAACAACCTCCGGAAACCATCCAAAAACCTATTTCTCCAATAACTTCAACGCATTCTCCCGGCTGATCTTCTTATACGCCGCGTAACTGATCTTGCCGGTTTCCATGGCCTCGTCCAAAAACGCCGAGAGTTTCAGCATATTGTTGGTGATGTTTTCCGCGCTGCAGATATCGGTGCCGTAAAACAGCCGGTCCTGAAACTCCTCCATAAACGCATAGCCGAATTCGGGATCGCGTGAGACCGCGTTGTAACCGCTGCCTGCGGAGAGGTCCCCGCACAGATTCGGATATTTGCGCATCAGCTCAATCACCCGACCGCCCGGCGCGACTTTTCCCGCCGGATACCCGTTGCGCGTCTCCTCGGTCACGTCGCCGCCGATTTCGGACCAGAACTTTTGGGAATGCGCCAAAAACGTCAGCTTCGGAAACATCTTCAAGACCTTTTCCAGCCGCGGCAGACCAAGTTCGTCAATCAAGCCGTAGTCGTTGCCCTTGAATCCGATGTGAAATGTCACGGGCATGTCGCAGGCCTCACAGTGCTTGAACAGATTCAGCACCATCGGGTCGTCGAAGTATAGGTTGGACGTCAGCTCGCCGACACCCTTCGCGCCCAGCCCCTTGTAATAGTTGAGGAAGTGCGAAAAGTCCGTATCGGGGCTGTTGTTGCCCATGCGCGGATCGAGGTTGCAAAACCAGTAAAAACTCTGCGGATATTTTTCCGCAATCTGCTGTGCCTCCCAGCTGGGTCTCGATTCGGTCATATGTTCGGGCGCCGCCCCCGGCAGAATCACGCCCTTTTCGACCCCGAGCATCCGGTAAAAAATCATCAGTTCCTCGGGAAGCGTGTAGTGGTCGCCTGTCAGTTTAGGCACTCTCCGTTCGAGTATCGTATGCACATGAATATCGATTTTCTGCACCCGTTCCATCGCCATATTATTTACCGCCTTTCGAAATTTCTCAATTACGCCCATTATACCACACCCCGCCCAAAATTTCACCCCGATTGTATTTTCTTTATTGATGACTTTTATTTCCCGTGCGAATGATGTATAATTATGTAAACGTCCCCAAACAGACCGAAACCGGCAACTATAATAATTCCCCTCTGTGGAGGGGTGGCATACAGCGCTGTTGAATATCTCAACCTGATTGCCTTAACCACTACTCACTTTATCTATTAGACCGAATTTGAATTTAATTTATCAATTTTTCCATAATATATTGATTTTTACTAAATTAAGGTATAATATACAGATAATATTATTATGAAGAGGGAAAAATAAGTGTTTACTGAACGAAAAAAGTTCTATCAAAAGATCGAAGAAGAACATAATTCAAAAGTTATCGCTTATGTCACTGGAGATCGTCCTAATATGGCATGTCAGATTGGTACAGATACTCCAGATATATTTCTTGAGCATCTTGATGAAATTGGGCGAGTAAAAAGAATCTCTTTAATATTATATACTTGTGGCGGAAATACTATAGCGGCTTGGAATATTATAAATCTTTTTAGAGAATTCTGTGATGAGTTGGAAATAATTGTTCCAAATAAATGCCGAAGTGCAGGCACCCTAATGACTTTAGGAGCCAATGAAATTATAATGACAAAACAAGCAACATTAGGCCCTATAGATCCAAGTATTACAAGCGCAATGAGTCCCATTATTCCAAATACTAATCCCCCACAAAAATTATCTATCAGTGTAGAATCAGTTAAAGGGTATTTTTCTTTATTAAAAAATGAATTTGGTGTTAAAGATGATATTGGCTTGTCTGCTGCATATACTAAGTTAACTGAATATATACATCCCTTAGTTTTAGGTGATGTTTACCGTATTCAGAAGCAAATTAAAATGCTTGCGAAAAATTTATTAAAAATGAGTTATAGATCTCCTAAAAAAATACAAAGCATAGTTGATTTTTTATGTAGCGATTCAGGAAGTCATGATTATACGATAAACCGAACAGAGGCACGTTCTTTAGGACTAAATATTGTTAGTCCTTCTCAAGAAACGTATAAGGAGTTAAAACTATGGTATAACGATGTAATAAATGAACTCGAATTAAAAAATCCATATAACCCAGCGGATTTACTTTCATCGAAAAACGAAATGCAATACACCTTTAAAAGATGCTTAATTGAGAGCATATCGTATGGTCAAGATGCATTTATTTCTATTGGCACTCTAATGAAAAATGAAATCCCAATTGATGGTGGTGTTCCTAAAATTGCAATAAGTGATAAAAGAATATTTGAAGGATGGAGTCATTTTCAATGCTAATACAAAGAATAATTTATGATAATTCATGCAATTATTTTAATGAAAAAAATAATACTAGTGCTCAAGCCGATTCATTATTTGATTTAATGAAAGATTATATACAAATAATTGAAGAGGAAATATTCGAATTCTATAAAAATTCTCAATCTGATAAAAAGTAAATCATTAACCTAATCCCTCGGGACAAACGACAAGTCGTTAAAGTCATAAACCCGATTGTAATCCTTGGTCTCGGCATCCTTGACGACGGCCGAGCGGTAGGGGCTCAGCAGGTTCACAATCTCATACACGTCAATCCAGATTTCGGCCAAACAGTCCTTCTGCGACTCGTCAAAAATCAGCTGCATCCCGAAATGCAGGTGCGTCGTCTTCATACCGTTGACGTTTTCCTTGATGCTGTAACCGGTCCGGCCCATATAGCCGATCACGTCGCCCGCCTTGACCTTCGAGCCGACCGCAAGCCCGGTCTTATACGGAAAATCCTTGCGCATGTGGGCATAGTAATAATACCGCTGAGAATCGAGCGACCGGATGCCGATGCGCCAGCCGCCGTACTGGTTCCAGCCCATCTCCTCGATCACGCCGCCCTCCACCGCGATAATCGGCGTGCCGACCGACCCGACCAAATCGTTGCCGAGGTGCCTGCGCGAAAACCCGTAGCCCCTGCCGGTGCCGAAATCGTCGTAATGCCCATAATAAAACCCCTTGGCAATCGGCGAAAACACTTTGACGCCGTATTTCTGCTCCCAGTGCGTGCCCTCGCCGCTCTCATTCGGCACTTCGACCTCGTAATACCCCACGAACCCGCCCAAGACCGCGTCAAACGCTTCGAGATAATAATCGTAATATTTCATCTTTTCGGTCAGCTCCGACATGGTCTTGCCTTCGTTCAGCGTGGCGGCCAGATCGTCGAGCTGTTTGTTTTTATATCCGCTGAAATTGTTTCCGTTTTTCGCCGCCAAATAGGCCAGCAGCTCGATGTAGTCCAGCTGAATCTCCTTGTCCTGCGACGCGATGTCCAGCGCGATGGCTTTTTTCATCGCCGAGGCCGGCACCTTGAAATCCACCCATTTAATAAGTTTCTTCTCGGGCGCGCTTTGCCCGATTGTACCGGGTGAACTCTGCCCTATTGTTATTTGCGAACTTGTGCTTGTCCCGTTTACGGGCACCGCCAAAAGCGTAAAAAGAACGGATATCATTAAGGTATAAACCAAACTGTTTTTAAAAAACGATTTTTCGTTGTGCATGTCAATTGAACTCCCATATGAAGACGCCGCTGTCGAAAATTTTCAAAGCAGCGGTGTCGAAATGATACAATATAGTATTTCATTTCCGATTTTGGTCAACCGTCAAAATTTTTAACAATATCCGTGACAAAAAGTTCCGTCCGCTTTTATAAAAATTTTCGCGGTCGTTTTCAATTTATTTCAGGTTGATTTCAGAATTATGACTATAATTGAATGGTTGACAAAGGACGAAGTAATCCGTTCCGAAAAACAAAATCTAAAATTATCAGAAAGGCGATTCGAATGAACTTTTCCAAATCGACCCGCATCATTACAACGGTCATTCTTTCGTTCTCGATGATTGCTCTGGCAATCGGCTGCTCTGTTGAAACCACCAAATATGCCGGACAGACGCTGACGGTTAAAGTCACTTCTTTTGACGGAACGACCGTCACCGCCGAACTCGGGGAGCTGACCGAAGCAACCGCCGACGGAATGTTAAACGGTATATCTGTACCCCAAAATTCCGTTCCGGAAACTTCCGGTATGCCGTCCGATTCAGTCCCCGCAATGACGTCGGACACGTCGGTTCCGCAGGTTCCGTCGGGCTTTGACATTCCGAGCGACGTCTCCGTCCCGGAAAACGGGAACTGGGATCCGACGCTCGGCGCAAGCGGCAATAAGCAGTTCGGAGATTATTTTACACCCGGTATACAAAGCGGCTCCTCAGCCACATTTACTTCTTCAGGTGAAACCGTTACTTTTTTGCTTACCGACGATACAGCGATCATCTCCGAAAGTTCTGGCAGCGCCGCATTCTCTTCAACGTCTGAGATCACCATCGGAACGGTACTTCAAGTTCGTTTTGACAGTGCCGGTACGGTCATTGCGGTCATTGTCAAATCAATCACCGGCAGTATATAAAAAATCGTTCCCGTTATAACGCGGAAACGATCTGTATAAAAAGAATGTTCGCCCGGGGAATATCCTCGGGCGAAAAGCGTGAAAGGAGAACAACAAAAAACTCATTTGACGGCCCGCATGATAGCCGTCGGGGCAGCGCGGGTACACGACCCCTTTGGCAGTATAATAACACAGGCTCCGTATACAAATGGTATATTTTGCGTGTAAATAACGTGTAAATCTTACACTTTTTAAAATTATTTTCCTAAATCTTTTGAAAATCATTGATTTTCCCGATTATAAAAATCAATTTTATTATCGATCATCGCGGTGGTCTCTTCCGCCCAGGAATAGCTGGTCATATACCGCCCGTCGTATAACGCGATAGCTGAAGCGTCCCCGTCCATCAATTGATAATAGTCGCAGACAAACTTTTGCGTATCCACGGCTTTTGCGTTACGCTCATCCACCAAAATATCCTCAATACCGTGTTCGGCGAGTGTCTGCCTTAGATTCATAATGGCCCGCCGCAGATAAGAGCCGATCGTATCATTGTATAATTTATCTTCCCAGAGATAACTCGTCAGCTGTTCACCGGTCATCGTGGAACCGCGCCGGTCGACCAACAGCGCAAGCAGTTCTTTAGACTTGGCGTTTTTAAAATAGATCGGGAGATCGTCGACAAATACGTCAAACTCACCAAACGTGCGGATAAAGATGGGGCTGACCGAATATTTTGCAATCGCACGGGCTGTCTCAATAGCCTTTGCCATGCGCTCTTTGCTGCACGGTTTGAGTATGTAGGCAGTCGCATTGACCCCGAACGCCTCGAGTGCATAATTGTCGTATCCGGTGGAATAGATCAATGCGGTCTCGGGGTGGAGTTTTTTGATTTTCGCGCCCAGTTCTATGCCGTTCATTACGGGCATTTCGATGTCTAAAATCGCTGCATCCGCTTGTTCTTTTGATAAAAAATCCAGACAGTCGCTCGGATCGGTAAATTTTCCGACCACCTCGATATCCGAAAACTCGCCGCAAACCATTTCGGTATGCGACAAAATCCACGGTTCGTCGTCAACAATGACCATTCTCAATTTCGACATTTATGATAGGACCATCCTTTCACAGATTTCGGGATGTTAAACACCCGTCTTAGGGATGATGATGCGCACAGACGTACCCTCTCCCGGTTTACTGTCAATCTCCAGTTTACTGTTGCTGATGGTGCGCAGGCGGTATTCTATGTTTTTCAGGCCGATGGACATCGAATTATCAATGTTCTCCGGCGTAAATCCCACGCCATTGTCGGTGACGGTAACATAAAAGAAATTTTCGTCCTCAAAAGATGACACCGTCACGGTCCCTTTGCCCGAACGTTTGCGGATACCGTGCTTGATGGCGTTTTCGACCAAGGGCTGCACCGTTAGCGGCGGTAAAGAAAAAGCAAAACTTTTGATATCGTAAATCACCTGCAGCTTATCCCCGAAACGGATCTGTTCGATGTCGGCATAGGAACGCACGTTTTCAAGTTCCTTAGACAGCGGCACCGGCTCGAAGCTGTCGATGGCTGAAATATTGGAACGCAGATAGGAAGCGAAAATCCCGGTGGTGTTATAGGCCTGCTCGGGATTGAGCTTGATCATCGATTGAATCGTCGTCAGGGTGTTATAAATAAAATGCGGCTTGATTTGACTGAGCATCAGCGTAGCATTGCTCTTGAGCAGCGCAGTCTCGGAGGCTGCGAGTTTCTTCGAGTCCTCATACATCCCGCGGATACGCAGCGCATAGAAGATAACAACATACCAGCTGAATGCCAAAAACAGATACTGACCGAGATTGCGGGTCGGGAAAATCAGCCACCCGACCAAATGCATCCCGTTCATCCCAAGTAAATACGTCACGAAAACATACAGCAGTACCGGCATCATAGTCTGCCCGTTCAACAATCCCTTACGCAAAATGATCACACCGCAAAGAATCGGAACCGCTGAAGCCAGTATCGTCGCCAAAATGATTGCAGCCCGTTCCATCGACAGAAAAGACAGAATACAGCAACCGATATAGACTACGGCAAGATAGGCGGCAGAACCATAAGATACCCATTTATTTCGATATTCACACATTCCCAAGATAAACATGGTGGTTGTATATACAAAGATAAAAGAGGATGCCACAGCAGCCATGATGATGTTTTCATATGAGGCGCTGCCGAACACCTTTTGATAGGAAGGAAACATTTCCTGCGTCATCAAAAGCCGCACGAAGAAAAACAGCGATGACAGCGGAAACCAAACCGTAAACGGCCGGTATTTGACCACCAAACGGAGAATGATAAAAATGATCGCATTGGCGATTAACATCCCCGCTATCAAAAAAGCGGCCGTCTCGTCCCAAGCGTTGTTGCTCTCAAGTATGCGGTAGGACATAATCCGCGGCGCGATATAGAGCCCGGAAAATTTACGTGTCGCCATCTCAATAACGAGCGTATTGTTTATCTTAGGATTCAAATCAAACGAAAGCACACTGTATCCGACATCGGCGACGATCGCCTCAGGGGTCTTTCCGAGTTCTCCGCTGCTGCCGACCATCAGGTCGTTGAGCCAGATCTTATAGGCAATGCACGAGTTCGGAATGCAGATCGCCAAATTCGTTTTCTTTTCAGCGGTGACTAATGTCGTTTCATAACTGCCGTAAAAAAATGATTTATCCGATTGTTCTTCATCTTCATAACTCGGTACCGTGGCATATCGGTCTTTCTCCGGGTTTTTATTTGAATCTGTGATGATGAATTTTTCATTATAAAGTTTCCAGACACCGTCTAAATAGGCGACCTCTCCGCCGTCAAAATCAATCTCGGTCAGCCCGACATAAGCGCTTTGAGGGCCGTTGTTTCCGGTAATCTGGTGGTAATTCTGACTGTACAGCATCACCAGGGTACATAAAAACAGTCCCAACGCAACAGCGGCGTAGAAGATGCGGTTGTATAATTTCGTGGAATTCCCGGTTCCGGCTATCATAAACACCGCCTTCCCGTTTTTATGTCTGCCTCTTTGTGGCATATCTGACATCAGGATAACACAAAACCCCGCGAATTTCAACCTTCCCGTTGACCGTTTTTCAATTCTGTGTTAAAATTTTCATATCGATTTCGAAGGAGATTCCATATGCCCAGATCCAACAATCAAAAACTGAAAATCCTGTATTTGATGAAGCTTTTACTGGAACGCACCGACGAAGACCACCCGCTGACAATGCAGCAGCTGCTTACGGAGCTTGAAGCCAAAGGCGTCACCGCCGAGCGTAAGAGCATCTACGACGATCTCGAGACGCTGCGGCTCTTTGGCCTCGACGTTCAGATCAGCCGCGGCAAGGCGGTCGGATACTACGTCGCTGATCGCACGTTTGAACTGCCGGAGTTAAAACTGCTGGTCGACGCAGTTCAGTCCTCCAAATTCATCACTTATAAAAAGAGCACCGAGCTGATCCAAAAAATCGAATCGCTGGCCAGTAATTCTCAAGCCCGTCAACTGCAGCGTCAGGTGTTTGTCGCCAACCGGATTAAGACGATGAACGAGAGCATCTACTATACCGTAGATGCCATCCACGCAGCCATCAACGCCGACAAAAAGATTGTGTTCAAATATTACGACTGGGACGAAAACAAGGAAAAGCGCCTGCGCCATGACGGTGCTTCCTATCACGTCAGTCCCTGGGCGCTCACCTGGGACGACGACAATTATTATATGATCGCCTATGACGGCGCCGCGGGAAAAATCAAGCATTACCGTGTCGACAAAATGCTGCGCCTGTCCGTCAGCGACGAAAAGCGCGAAGGGCAGGACGCATTTAAAAACTTTGATATGGGTGTTTATTCAAAAAAGGTATTCGGTATGTACGGCGGCCGGGACGAACAGGTCACTTTACGCTGCAAAAACCACATGTCCGGCATTATCATCGACCGATTCGGACATGATATCCCCATGTATAAAGTCGACAGCGAGCGGTTCGAGACCACTGTGCGCGTCGAAGTCAGCCCGCATTTTTTAACTTGGCTGATGAATTTCGGCACCGACGTCAAAATCATGACCCCGCAAAGCGTCATCGACGAATTCAAAGCACTCGCCCAAACCGCAATATCGCAATATGAATCATAAAGCCGGCATGATGCCGACTTTAGACGCCTTGATTTATTGTTTGGTTCTTGTTTGATCTTTCGTGCGTAAATAGTGTGGCCGCTTCGGGTCCATTGTCACATTTTTGAATAAAACTCTGATAAAATCATAAAGATTGAACGGCGCCAAAGGCGCCATATAGGGTACGCCGAAGCTGTTTAATGAAACGAGTTCTGCCAATACCCAGGTCAAAAACAAAGAAAAGCCAAAAAATCCCAGTGTACCCGTGAATAGCAAAAGTATAAACTTTAATATCCTGATTGGCTTGACCAACGTATAATCTGGAATCGAAAAAGATGCCAGCAGCGCTATTGCCCCGATGATAAGCAGCACCGGACTGAAAATCCCGGCCGATATCGCGGCTTGTCCAATCACGATTGCACCCACGATACCGATCGCAGAACCGATCTGTTTCGGAACTCTGAGCAAAGATTCCCGAATCAATTCCACAATAAATTCAATTAAAAACGCTGCGATCAATGCATTAAAGGGGACTTTTACACGCATTTCCGCAAGGGCTATGATATACGTGCTGGGTAAAACATCCGTATGAAACGATGTGATTGCGACAAATATGCTTGAAGCCGTAAAAGCGATCATAAAAGAAATATACCGCAGCATCCTGGCAAAAAACCCGAAAAATTTGTTGTCATACCGATCGTCACAGGAATAAAAAAACTCCACAAAAGTTTTCGGGGCCAGCAAAGCAAGCCCGCTGCCCTCTACCAACACCAGAACTTTCCCTTCGAGAAGAGAATGCAGCGCCATATCGGAGCGTTCGACCAGCCCGACGTTGGGGAACAGCTCCGTTTTTTTATTCAATAAAAACGCCTGAAGTTCCCCGGATTCACCGATACCGTCGATGTCAATGGCCTGTATCCTTTTTTGAATCTCTGTAACCACGGTATCATTTGCGATATCTTCAATATAGACAACAGCGACTTGTGTCTTTGTCCTTACCCCCACTTTATATTTTTCAATTTTTGTGTTTTTGTCCTTCAGCCGATATCGTAACAAAGAGATATTCACATCGAGATTTTCGGTAAAACAATCCTGCGGCCCGCGCAGCGTATAGTTTAAATTAGGCGTTGCAACCGATCTGTGTTCCACTTTTTTAAAGTTGGCCACAATATAGTCCGTACCCGTAGAAAAAAGGATGACAACCATCCCGGAAAGAATAAATTCTTCGATTTTATCGATATCCGATTCTATCTTGCAGTCATCGGCAAAAATAATATCGTCTACCGCCATATGTGCGTTGATTGATTTTTTATTCAAAGAACCGTACAGCATAAGCGGCTTTATCACGTTTTCGGTCACCGCAGCTCTGTCGGTCAGTTGATTGATATAAAACAATTTGACGATTCCGTTATGGAACGGAATCGATCTTTCTGTAAAATCAGAATGATTCGATCTTAACGCTGCGGCCGTTATTCCGACATCAAATGAATCCGCCATATTTTTTTCTCCTTCATTTTTGCTCGTCTGTTTCATAATCCATCACCCCGTTTTTATTTAAGACAACAGTGACATCAACACTATAAGTCACTTTCTCAAATTCATTCTGCCAATCCATTTCATCAAACTGTGAAGGATATTTTATCCGGAATATATCGTCAAATTGAAGATAATCGCATTGAAAAGTCTTTTGCGCCTGACCGACGGCATCAATGAGTCCTGTTTTCAGCATCTCCGTAAGGCTTCTCGTTAAATTTGCGTTATCAGTTTGCGTAAAAAGATAGGGCGTTTTTTCATCGCCGTACATCAGCTTTGCTTCAAAATCAAACGCCATATCAAAGTTGATTTCTCCGTTCTCATATGAGGGTTTAATCTTTTTTTTCTTTAAAATCACTTCAATCGTAAATTGATTCGTCTTATAAGATAACACATAATCAAATCCAGGCTTGTCCGCTTTTATAAACACCACGCTCTTCGCTTCTTCCACGGGTATAAAACCGACGATTGTGGAATCGTTAACCACGGAATACCCTTTCAACGAAATATTCTGATCCTGCAGACCGATGCATGAAATTAAAATGCCCGTATATTCAGCTGAGAGGTTTTCCAATAATCTTGTCGTTGTTCTCGTAAAGGTCTCGCCGTTTTCCTCAAGAGATTTCAACACTTTTTCCGTATAAAATCCCACGGACACATTATTTTGATTACAGATTTGAAACAAGTTTTCGGGATCCTCCTGCGTAATGACTGTTATCGTTTTTTTCCTGTACGCCTCATCCGCTCTAAGGCGGTTTAAATATTCCACCAGATGTTCTTTTGCGAAATTTTCCGTTAAAATTAATGCTCTTACCGCGCTCAAATGAACTTCGTTATCCAACTGTCTGTCCATATTTTCTCTGGCTTCGGTTATCGTTTTCCCATGACTTGTGACAGTGATATATTTATTACTCCCTCCGCTTTTATTCTCCGAATTACTGCTGCCCTCGATATTGGCAATTTCCACATAAAAATAAAACTCATCGCCCTTTTTATCAAGAGCAACCGCCGTAAAAATCGATTTCTCGTTAATATCCTTGAAGTCTCCGGCACAACCCGATAAAAACACAGAGAGCATGAGTATAACGACAAGAACACAAAGTGCTTTTCGCGCTTTTTTCATTGCTCTGCCCTCTTCCTTGAATGTTTTTGCGTCCGTTTTTTATTTTTCGCCAATATCAATATAACCAAGGGAATCAAAAAGCAAGAAATAATAATCGGATAAAACATAAAGCTCTCGTATGTTTTACTGATATTTTTAAGACTCGAAGTGGCCAAGCACACGACAAAGAAAAGGATACCGACCGCAGTCACGACAAAAAGGCGTTTCACTTTTGAAAAAATCCTGCAGACATATTCCACAACGGCACAGAAAATAATGATCATTCCGCTGAATAAGCTCGTCAAACCGAAAGTGAGATAAAATATATCCAACCTTTCAATCACAGGGGCTTCGGTTATCTTTAGCGCTTCAATAAAAGAATCATTCAATAAAATAGTATTGTTTATCCCCAAATTCATGATTGTACTCTCCACAACCAGAACATAAAAAAAGCCGATAAACAGCAATGAAAAAAAGGCTTTTACGGGGGCCTTCTTGTTTTTATCCGTGAACGGTATAATCAGCAGCACCTCCAACCCGCCGAAAGGAATAATCAGATCCTTCATTGTGTTTGCATACTCTTTTACATCAGACGGATTAAAAAGGGGTAATATGTTATACGGATCTCCATCAACAATCATGAAGACACAGATCGTCAGCGTTATCACCAAAAAGGATATCCCATAAATCTCAAATATCCTTGCAATACTTGTGATGCCTTTATACGACACGCAGGCAAACAGAACAAGTCCCAAAAACATTAAGATGTATTTAGGCGTTTTGGGTAAAAAGTTGGACGCCAAAACACCGATCATCTTATATTGCAAATAAACGCCGATCATTAAAAAATAACCAATAAAATAAACAGCGATCACATAAGCGAAAAACTTTCCGATCACTTCCTGACTGTAGTCAAAAAACACTTTCCCCAAAAACATGTTGTTTAATTTCGCAATCATTACAGCAGAAATGCCGAACAGAACAGAAGTGAACAAGATCGGTATCCAACTGCTCCTGCCCGCTGTCTGCGCCATCATTTCGGGAATATCAATTGTCGTATACGAGGTAAGCGTCATAAAAATGATAAAAAACATCTGCCTGTTTGTGATACTGTTTGTTATAAGTTCACCCCCGTTTCAGTGGCTTGTTATACTTTTCCCGTTTTTCAATCATATTATGTCGTAAACCGCAATATTAAAGCTTATTTTCCAACAAAAAGTCCCGGCTTTAAAGACCGGGACTTTTAATTTAAATACCTCTCCCGCAGCCCTTATTCCTGCGCCGATTGAATTCTCAGCCCGCCGCTGACCGTATCAATATCGAATGCCGCCGCACCGTCGCCGCTGATAAATTTATTGCCGTTCATCACAACGCTTAATTCACAATTCATGCTGCCCGACACGGTGTTATATTCCAGCGTAAAACCGCTGTCGGAGGGCAGTTTCAGCGTAATACTGCCCGAAATCGTATCGATTTTCAAGTCGTCGGGGCAATTTGCAAACTCCATCCCTACCGCGCCGGAAGTCGTATCAATATCGGCAGTTTCTGCATAAACCGCACCGTCGGTAAAGACCTCGCCCGAGATTGAATTGGTATTGAGCTTTCCGATATTTCCGGCAAAAGACATCGCGCCGGAAGTGGTGTCCACTTTTGTCTCCTGCGCTATCCCGCGGCTGTCGATGCGTACCACCCCCGAAACCGTGTTAACGCTCATCCGGACATAGCTGCCCGAAAACCGTACTTCGCCGGAAGTCGTGTCCATATCCACCGTTTCCGCCGTAATGTCGGATGCATCAATGCGTCCCGAGACGCCGTTGCAATTCATATCGTCAACCGTAAGCCCCGATACGGTCAGTGACGCCGAAGCGCTTGAGAAGTCAAAACCACTCATATTCGCCGCCAATGCAGCCGGAATCTTTACATCAATCGCCTTCACCGGCAAATCGCTTGGTGCGGCGGTGGAGCAGTATTGAATATACAGCACACCATTCTCCACACCGTACCGAAGCGCCAAATCCTGTGTCAAAACATCGGATGAACTCTCTGTAAAAGTAACTTCCGCGCCGTCATAAACACTAACCGTCGCACTGCCGGCGATCCATTTCAATTCGATGCCCGAAAGCCCGTCTGCGCTCACTGTGTAAGTCCCGTTCTCAGTATACGTGTTATCCCAGGACTTATAACCTGCGATATTCGTGGTTCCGACATTGATATTCCACGGGAGATTGAACGACTTTTCGTCCCAAAAATTTTCGACGCGTGCGCCAAACGCCACGGCCAAACTGAAGATCAGAATTCCCGCCATCAGCAGAGAACCCGCGACAATCAGCGTTGTCTTCAATGCTTTACTCATTTTTTATAACCTGCCTTTCAATTCATTAGTATATTGTAAATTAACAATCTCATGCCTTTTTCCGGATAAACAGTGTCTTGATGCCTCTGGCAATCAACACCGTCAGTTTTGCAAGTCCCTTCGCGGTGTACATCGCACCGAGGAACGCGAGAATCGAAAGCCCCGCCAGCGCGACGCCCGAACCGAGTACCATCAGCGCCAGCAACGGATTGTGGAACATATTCCAAATCCCACCCACGATCAGCGCCAGTCCGCTTGCTGCAATAGCGAATACCACCGCGAACAGCACCACGACCACCGACCAGATCACGACGTAAATGGAGAGTACCACCGCAAAAATAGCCATCAAAATCGGAAACCAGACCGGAAAACCCAGCACCAATAAAATGATGTTCAGCGCCGTCCATCCGCCTCTGGGCCTGACTCTGGATTTGACCAGCGTCTGCAGCGGCTGTTCCCTCAAAATATCTTCGGCGATCTTCGAGATATCTCCGAGTTTGTCAACCGCAGCGGCCTCATCCATTCCGTCTTCGGTCATGTCGTCAATCAGTTCCGCATAATAGGCGAGTCGTTTTCCGATCTCGTCCGGCGGCAGCTGCGACAGCCGGCTCTTCAAATCGTCTAAAAATTCACGTTTCGTCATAGTTCAGATCATTCCTTTCCCACTCTGATATATTCCACCATCGATTCAATCTCCGGCCAGTCGCGCAAAAATTCCGTGATCGCGGCATGTCCCCTGTCGGTGATCCGATAAAATTTGCGCAGACGGCCGTTGTGTTCGACGGAGTAGACCGTGAGGTCCCCGGCGGCTTCCAGCCGGCGCAAAATGGGATAAAGCGTCGATTCGGTGAGTTCGATATAGCCGGAAAGGTCCTTGATGATCTTATACCCATAGGAATCCTCGCGGGAGACGGCGGACAATACCCCGACCTCCAAAATACCTCGTTTGAGTTGCGGGTCAAGCACATCAATACCCCCTTTCGCATAATACTATACATGGCATAGTACTATTTGTCAAGAGGTATTTGAGAAATTTTTAAAAATTTTTTTGCACCCTAAAATTCATTTAATAATTATTGTATCCAAAATCTTTTTACTCTTTCGCCGCTCTCGTTGGTGATTGTATTTTCATAAACAGCACCGCAGGCACGCATCGTGTTTTCCGAGCCGATATTATCCTCGGCACAAGTCAGCAAAACATCGTGGACGCCCGACTCGGCCAATTTTCCCAACGCAAGTCGCAGCATTTTTTTGGCATAACCCTTTCTGCGTTCCGAAGGGCGAACACCGTATCCCACATAACCCCCGTCCAGAAAAAATTTATCATCAAGATGTGTCCGTATCGTCACCGCGCCCAGAAGCCGACCGTCTGTCCGTACCGCAAAATAGAGCGTTTGCGGAACCGCACCCTCCGGGCAGGACTCTTCAAAACGATCTTCATTCATCCAGCGCAGCCATGTTTCATAAGGCGCACCGTTATTTCGAAGCGCAGCCGGATTCAACCGGCTGCCGAATGCCAGCCACTCCCGCATCATATCCTCATACTGTTCCCGGAATGACAAATCGGGTAAAACCAAGCAAATATCTTCCCGGTTTGTTGTATGTTCTTGCATAATTACTCCTTATCTCTGACAGCTGTTATCATTATAGTCAAAATCATATAAAACACAATGGGCTGGCAATTCCCGCATTACCATGTTATAATCATTTACAGCGAAACCAAAACCGTCATCAGGTGCAAAAAATATGGAACTTAAAATTTTCGAAAAGGGCTTTAATTATTCGCAGGACGGCGCGGGAAACCGGCTGGTCTACCATCTGCAGGGCTGCAACATGCGCTGCCCGTGGTGCGCCAATCCCGAGGGCATGTCCCAAACGCCGCCGCTGTTTGTCAGCGAAAATCGGCTGATCGATTCGGTCTGCCCGTACGGCGCCGTTCACGATCGCCGCCTCGACCGTTCCGTCTGCAAAGCCTGTTCCGACCGCCCTTGCGTCACTGTGAACCGCAATCAGGGCATCACCTGCAAATGCCAAACCCCCGAACTCGATGAAGTCCTCGCCGAAGTCAAAAAAAGCGCCCCGATGTTTTTCGACGGCGGCGGCGTGACCCTGACCGGCGGCGAACCCACGCAACAGTTTGAGGCGGTTAAAGAGTTGCTCACCCGCTTGAAATCAGAGGGCATTCACACGGCCATTGAAACCAACGGCACCCATCCGCGTCTGCCGGAACTGTTCCCTGTGATCGGCCAGCTGATGATTGACTTCAAGCACCCCGACGACGACATCCACCGAACCGTGACGGGTGTCGGCAATCAAATCATCAAAGAAAATATGAAAAAAGCGACCGCTCAAAAAAAGCGCATCGAACTCCGAATCCCGCTGATCGGCAGTTTCAATACCTCTGACGAGGCCTTACAAGGCATGATCGATTTTTTCAAGACATTGAATCCCGATTTTTTCACCGTCGAACTGCTGCGCTACCACGAATACGGAAAGCCCAAATGGCAGGCCTGCGGCATGGACTATACGATGGACGAAACCGCAAATATTGATTCCCAAACCCTGAACCGTTTCCGCGATGCATTTCAATCCTCCGGTTTTCGTGTTATCAGTACCTAATATTGTAGGGGCGGATATCATCCGCCCGCACCGGCATGATGCCGGTTTCATGTCACCGCCCGCATACATAAAAAGAACCCATGGATGATTGTCATTCTGAGCGAAGTCGAAGAATCTCGGACTGATAAAGGTTTAAATGACTACTCATGCACAAAGGAGCCGATTCTATGAACGCCGCCGTCTTGTCACCCGAAAAACTCACCCAAAAGGCAAAACTGCTTTTCAAAGAAGAACGCCATACCAACCGCCTCGACGGCTGGTTTTATATCAATGAAATCCGACGGGACTGCGACGCCAAATTCGACGGTCAGCCCGCCGAACTCAAAGCCGCGAACACGCTCAAGGCCATCGCCGAAAAATTGCCGATTTCCCTCAGCGAAAACGCCATTTTCGCCGGAACTCAGCGCGACGCCTTTGCGCGCAGTTATGCGCTGATCAATCCGACCTTCACAGTCGAGTCCTTTTCGGGCTACTGCGACCCGACCGCCGTGTTCAATGACATCGAACCCGAGGGCGATCTCACACAAAAGCGCATCGACGAATTGCGTGCCTACAATTCCGACAGCGCCTATGTCCAAGCGCTTGCTGAGACCTACCGACAGGTCACCGAATACACCGGCGAGGTCTGTTTCTTCGTCGAGCAGGTGACCGGCCATGTCATTCCCGACATGAGGGTGATTCTGGCGCAGGGCATTGAGGCCGTAACCAAACAAATCGATCAAAAGCTTTCCGTTGAAACCGACCCCGAGCGCAAAATCAACCTCACAGCGATGAAAATCTCATTGGAAGCGATACTAATATTGGCCGCCCGATATGCCCAACTCGCCCGAAAACAAGCCGAGACCGCAGACGATGTGCGTAAATCCGAACTTTTATTATTAGCCGAAACGCTTGAAAAAGTCCCCGCGAAGGGCGCGGTCCATTTATACGAAGCCATACAAAGTTTTATTCTGTTGTGGCAGGTGATGTGCATCGAGCAGTCCCCGAACCCGTTTGCTTTCTCGGTCGGCAACGCAGACCGGATTTTCGAACCCTACCGCAAAGTCGGCAATACAGATCGTGAGACCGCCGCCGCATTGTTCCGCCACTTATTGGTGTTTTTCAACATCGGCGACCGCAGCTGGGCCATCTCCCAAAACGTCCTGATCGGCGGCAAAGACACCGCGGGTAATGACCTGACCAACGACTGCACCTATGCGCTGCTCGACGCCTATTACGACATGAACCTTCCGCAGCCGATTCTCTCGGTCAAACTGCACCAAAACACGCCCGACGCACTCTATCAGGCACTCGGCAAGTTCTTTTTTACCCCCGGTTGCCTCACGCCTTCCCTGTTCAACGACGACGCTCTGTTCCCGATCCTTGCCTCCGCCGGCGTCGAACAAGCTGACCTTCCGGATTATTCGGTCGCGGGCTGTCAGGAGCCGCTCGTCATGGGCAAGGACAACGGCAACACCACCAACAGTTGGCTCAACCTCGGTAAAATCCTCGAACTGACCCTGCTCGACGGCACCTCCGCGATCTCCGGCAAACCCATCGGCCCCAAAACCGGAACCACCAATGCTTTGGAACGCCTAAAAAATATCCGAACACTCTTTTATCAAAACGTCGGATTTTACACCGCTGAGATGCGCAAAGCGGCCAATAACGCCACCAAAGCGCTGTCTTTATTACCGGTTCCGTTCATCAGCACCTTGATGGGCGGCATCGAGACCGGTTACGACATGCGCGACGTCGAACATCAAGGCACCAAATATAACGGCAGCGGCTGTTTGATCCACGGCCTGACCGTCGTCGCCGATTCCTTCATCGCCATCGACACCTTGCTGCGCGAACGCCCGCAGGACGCCGACCGCCTGATCGAAGCCCTGCGCACCGATTTTGAACATGACGAGGAACTCCGGCAGTACCTGACCGCCTGCCCGAAATTCGGCAATAACCTCGATCTGCCCGACCGAGAGGCCAAACAAGTCACCGAAACCGTCGCGGATATCGTCGCGTCCCAGAAAAACCTGTTGGGCAACCCGTTCCGCCCCGATTTCAGCACGCCTTCCACCCATCTGCTCTACGGCTACTGGGTCGGTGCGACGCCGGACGGACGCAAAGCCCGCGACATGCTCAACTACGGCACCGATCCGCTCTACGGCGACGCCCAGAACGGGCTCGGCTTTCGGATGCTCTCGGGATTTTGCCTGCCCTATTGCAAAATGTGCGGCGGTTATGCCTCTCACTTCGGCATCGACCCGAAATATTTCAAAGGCGAGACCTATGAGGATAAGGGAATTGAATTTAAAACCCGGGTCATCACGCCGCTGTTTTTCAACCCGAAAAACGCGGAACATTCCCCGTTTTATCTCTATGTCAACGTCACGACCGCCGAAATTCTGCGCAAAGTGCTTTCCAACCCGAAAAAATACGCCCCGAGCGGTGTCTACATCATGCGCATCCACGGCACTTTCGTCAATTTCCTCGACCTCTCCCCGGCCATCCAAAACGACATCATCACCCGCCTCGATCCGCAGTCGACTTCAATATAGGGGCAGTAGGGGCGGATATCATCCGCCCGCCGTCATGATGACGGTTTCATACGCGTTGTAAAATCTTCATTCCATTGGGCCTGATAGTGCATGCTTCCACGCTTGGTGCTTTCACAAGAACCGTCTTTGCGAGGAAAAGCGCGAGGTGAAGCCTCACGCTTTGACGAAGCAATCCAGAAATGAAGCCTTCAAATACGCATCGGTCCGGATTGTCGCGAGATTGAATCCCCTCATAATGTCGATTGACTTTTCGGGCACAGCTCTCTGCACTCACCCGCAAAACGCAATATAAAAGGAGCAGCAACATGAACGTCATCGGTCTGGATATCGGCACGACCTCCATTTGCGCCACGGTTGTTGACGCGAAAACAGGAAAGGTTTTTGAAGCGGTCAATGTCGCCAATGACTCGTTTCTGCCATCCCAACCTTGGGAAAAGATTCAGGATCCCGCCAAAATTTTATCCAAAGCGAAAACGCTGATCTCTCAACTCACCCAAAAATACGCGCTCATCGGCGCCATCGGCGTGACGGGTCAGATGCACGGCATCGTCTACCTCGGTCAAAACGGCAGCGCGGTCAGCCCGCTCTATATCTGGCAGGACGGCCGCGGCGATCTCCCTTATCAAAACGATCAGACCTACGCGCAAACTCTTTCTGCGTTTACCGGCTGTCACCTTGCGACCGGGTTCGGCGCGGTGACGCATTTTTATAACCTCAAAAACGGCCTCATCCCCAAAGAAGCCGTGACTTTCTGCACCATTCATGACTATGTCACCATGAAACTCTCAAACCGAAACCGCCCGCTGACCCACGCTTCCGACGCGGCAAGTTTCGGCCTGTTCGATCTGCAAAAATCCGTATTTGATCGGAAAGCCCTCGAAAAAGCGGGCATAGACCCCTCGTTTTTTCCTGCGGTCACGGGTCAATTCGATATTATCGGTAAAACCGAAAGCGGTATTCCCATCACGGTGGCCATCGGCGATAATCAAGCCAGTTTTCTCGGCTCGGTAAAAGACCCGCAGCAAAGCATTCTGGTCAACATCGGCACCGGCAGTCAGATTTCGCTGTTTTCCGACGGTTTCGTGCGGGAAAGATCGATGGAGACCCGTCCTCTTTTCGAAAATAATTTTTTATTGGTCGGGGCATCGCTCTGCGGCGGTCGTGCCTACGCGATTTTGGAACACTTTTTCCGTTCGGTCGTCGAAATGGCGGGCGTGTCTTCGGACCGCCTGTATCCCGCCATGGACAAGCTCTCCGAGGGCTTTGAAACCCTTGAAAATAAACTCCGCATCTCCACACAGTTCAGCGGCACCCGCGAAAACCCCGCTTTACGCGGCTCTGTTCAAAATCTCGGCATCGAAAATTTCACGCCGCAGCACTTTGTCGTCGGTGTTTTGGAGGGCATCGCCGACGAACTTTATCAGATGTACGCGCAATTAAAAATCCAAACCGATCAACACACCGTTTTAATCGGTTCGGGCAACGGCATCCGCAGCAGCGCGGTCATGCGAAAAATGTTCTCGCAAAAGTTCGGCCTGCCGATCCGTGTTCCGCTCTATAAAGAGGAAGCCGCCTACGGCGCGGCGCTGACCGCCATGACCGCCGCCGGATTTTATACCGATATCCATCAAGCCCAACAGATCATCCGATACGAAGAAGTCCTGTAGGGAACGGTCTTGACCGTTCCGAATGAAAAAGCAAAGCGGGAGGTCTTTCATGCGTAAATTTTCTGCGTTTGTTTTATTGGCTATTTCTGTGGGTATGATCGTTGCATGCGCAAATCCAACGAATAGCTCAAACAAAACCGGTCTGTATGACTATCAGGCGCTCTATACTTATCACAGCGATACTCCCACAATAGAAACCCTTGAATCCGTCGGACAATACTTGCAAGCGAAAGACATATTGGATTTAATAAGCGTACAGTTCGCTCAGGAACCGGACGACGCTCATGATGACTCCGTCATATTCAATTATGCCCTGCAGCTCACCCCGGGAAATCCGGAATATACGATAGACCATCAAGCCATCATGCAGGACGTGATTTTAATTTTTGTGCTGTTTCCGAATATCAACACGGTGGAAATCGACTTCACCCAAGCCGATTACAGCTTTGGCTGCCGCTACACAAAAGAAGAAGCCACCGAGGTTTTCGGCCAAGATATCGCCATTTTCGGCGAAAGCGAAAAGAATTTTACCGAATTGTTTCCGCCTTTACTGGAATCGGTTGATTATCATCCTGATGTGATGGATACCGTGAATTATTACCACGCCATGGGTTTGGATGAGCCCGGATAATGGTTATTTTAATGAATCTTATATTTTTATAACGCAATAATCTTCGTATGAACATCTTCTCATTCCAACTCGGCCAGCCATAACCCGTCGGTTCGATCCTGTTTTTGCGCGATATCCTCCGGCGGTCTCGAACAGGACGAGATGACCTATTTCCCGTTTGAGGAAAAGATCTCGCTCGCATAGCACAGTCCAAGATAAAACCTGCTGAAGAACGGGATGCCGAAAAAATGCGATCAAGTCCTGTAGGGAACGGTCTTGACCGTTCCGAATATACGATAAAATTCAAATCGATAGAAGGTGTATTATGTTTCAATGGATTCGCAATATCCGTGCGCGAAAACGCGCCGCAAAACTGGAACGGGAACAGGACGCCGAAAGGATGCGTCTCTGGCGCGAAGAGCAGCTGAAAAAATGCGACAAGGGCGAACATGATTGGGAATATCAATACGAGGTTCAGGGCGACGGCGATCCCAATGTCGAGGGGTATATCGAGATCACCCGTTCCACCTGCCGTATCTGCGGCGAATCGCGCGTAGACATTGAACCCTACGACCCCGAAGAACGGAACCCGTAAACCCTATAAACTTATAATCCTCGGAGAACGTCTTCCCACTTAAATGGTGCCGTTTGCGACGCCTTAGGGCTGCCCGAAGTACCGGGTGGTCTCTTTTATCGATCCAAGCACGATTTATTCTTTTCCATAAATGCCTCAATGGCATTGATTCTGTCCGCCCGTTTCCGCCCAATCTCAACCTGATATCGATCCTGCAAGGGTTCAACCCACAGTTCTATACCGTTCCACATGGCTTTCTCATATCGGTGCTGACCGCTCTCCAAGTTCATTTTCTCATCCGCCGCAATATCGACAATCGCCCCATCCACGCACAGGCGGCCGAAATACCGTACCAACCAAGTTCCGTGATTATCGACAAACGGCTCGACGACATTTTCGGGGAATAGAGTTTTCACCTTGAAAAAATCCTTCGTGTTTACGATGATATCCAAATCATGCGGTTTGATCTGCACCCCGCGCACGGCCTCGCTGACACTGCCGATGATATACCATTCGATGCCGTTCTCCGCAAACTTCTCGGCAAGAAGCAACAAAATGCTTTTCCAATCGAAATCCCCGTCAAACATCGACGGCCCCAACCGGGCGAAATTTCGTTTGATCGCTTCTTTTTCCTCCGCGTTATGGTACCACGCAGAATGAACCGTATCGATAATCGGGTAAATCTTTAAAAACCGGTCTCCGTTTTTCTTCCACCAAGCGTCTTTTAACCCCTCTTCCTGCTTTTCGTTCGCGCCCTCCGCGCAAAAAACAAATTCGGTTTCGGTCTCATAACAATAGCATTTCATAATATAATATCCCTTCGCAGTGAATTATCCATCATATTAACATAGAAAAGGAGCGTTTTCTTGACCGAAATTACACTATTTTATTCATAAAAACAAAAAAGCCCGCAATACTGCGGGTTTTTTGGAGCTGATAACCGGATTTGAACCGGTGACCTCGTCCTTACCAAGGACGCGCTCTACCGACTGAGCTATATCAGCATGTGGCGACTCGGAAGGGGGTCGAACCCTCGACCTCTAGCGTGACAGGCTAGCGTTCTAACCAACTGAACTACCGAGCCACATGGGTATCAAGGATACGGCATACCACTGTGTCGTAAAAGCGGCAGAGCCGCTGGCAGGGGCAGAAGGAATCGAACCCTCGGCACGCGGTTTTGGAGACCGCTGCTCTACCTGCTGAGCTATGCCCCTATGCCGATGTTTGCAGGAAGATGTTTTGCGTTTCAGCCGTAAAAACGACCATTTACAAAACGAACGCTTTCAAAGCGCCCCGTCATTATACACAATTTGCGCCCCGATGTCAACATTCCCTTGAACAATTTTTCATAATTGCCAAAAAAAATTCCATGCAGTATAATGTTTTTAATACATCAGGGAAGGTTGACGCATGTATAATACCGTTGAAAATATATTAATATCTTCCGGTGTCTCCAATTTCGGATTCTGCGCCGCCGAACCGGCGGTTTTCCGCAGCCCGCCCAAAACCCCGTTCGGCTTCACGCCCGCCTCGGTGATCACGGCGGCGTTTCCCTATCGGACACCCTCTTCCGGCAATGAAAATCTGTGCCTGTATGCCCGTGTACCGGATTATCACGAGGTGATCGGTGCACGCTTGAAAACCGCCTGCGACGCGCTTTTAGCCGCATACCCGAATCATCATTTTCTGCCATTTGTCGATTCGGCGGTCATTTCCGAAGTCGCGGCGGCATTGCGCTGCAACCTCGGTGTTCTCGGCAAAAACCGCCTGCTGATTACGCCGAAGTACGGTTCCTATGTCTTTATCGGTGCGATTTTGACCGATCTCAAACTCGATCCCTGCGAAAAACCCGTCTCTTTTTGTCCCGATTGTGGGCGCTGCATCGACGCCTGCCCGACGGGCGCATTGTCCGGAAAAGGCGACTGCCTGTCCCGCATCACCCAGAAAAAAGGCGAACTGGCAGAAGAAGAATCTGAACTCATCCTCAAAGGCGGTCTTGTCTGGGGCTGTGATGTCTGCCAAACTGTTTGCCCGCTCAACGACAACGCGGCGCTCACCGATCTGCCCGAATTTACAAGCGGCATAAAGGGCCGTATCGGCGCCGAAGATTTGGACGATCTGACCGGACGCGCTTACGGTTGGCGCGGCCGCGAAGTGCTATTACGCAACTTGAAAATTCTCGGGCAATATGATAAAATTTTACCATAAAGTTATGGAGTGATATTTTGACCGACAGAGAGATTGAAAATTTTATAAAGACCAGCCCGAAGGGGCATTTTTGCCAAAGCGAAAAGTGGGCCGCCGTCAAGCATGACTGGACCCGCAAAACCGTTGCTGTCACCGGCGAAGACGGCCAAATCAAGGGTGCGATCTCATTTTTGCTGCGCAAGACCCCCGTGCTGCCTTTTCATTTGATGTACGCCCCGCGCGGCCCGGTCTGCGACCCCGACGACGCCGAGACCCTCAAGGCGTTAATCGAAAAATCCAAGGAACTGGCCAAAAAGTGCCACGGATATATCATCAAAATCGACCCCGACGTGCCGGTGCAAAATTCCGGTTTTATCAAAACCCTCGAAGACGCGGGATTTTCGCGTGTCGCCGGCAAGAATTTCGACGCCGTCCAGCCCAATTTCGTCTTCCGGCTCGACATCAAGGGCAAAACCGAAGACGAGATTTTCGCCGCTTTTGCCGCCAAGACCCGTTATAATATCCGTGTCGCCGAGAAAAACGGCGTTACCGTGCGCGTCGGCGGCCTGCCCGACCTCACCGAGTTTGCGCGCATCATGAAAATCACCGGCGAGCGCGACGGTTTTCCCACACGCCCCAAAAGCTACTTTGAGGGCTTACTGACCGCGATGGGTGAAAACGCCCGCTTATATGTCGCCGAGCTCGACGGCAAGATGATCGCGGCGACCATCCCGATCCAATACGGCAATAAAACTTGGTACCTCTACGGCGCGTCGGATAACGAATACCGCAACGCCATGCCGAATTATCTGCTCCAGTGGGAGATGATCCGCTGGGCGATCCAGAGCGGCTGTGAGATTTACGATTTTCGCGGCGTCTCGGGCGATCTGACCCCCGAAAATCCCCTCTACGGACTCTACCGCTTCAAAAAGGGCTTCGGCGGCGAACTGACCGAGTTCTGCGGTGAATTCAACCTCGTCACCAACCCCGCCGTCGAAAAGCTGGTCAACAACGGCCTCGAATTTCTGAAAAAAATTCGGCGATAACACACGTAGGGGCGCACCTATGTGTGCGCCCGTTTCACGCGGACAACCATCCCCTGCATGACATTCAATGCCGTTTTATATGAACCACGGGCGCACACGCAGGTGCGCCCCTACACAATTTCACTTCTCCCACACGGAGCGCCGAGGTCGTCGCTCCCTACCGAAAGGAAACGTTATGGCCATCATCACAGCCAAAGCTTCCGCACTGGCACAAAATTTCGAAAAATTGACCGCTCTCATTGCTCCGGCCAAGGTCTTTCCGTTCATCAAGGCGGACGGTTACGGCTTGGGGTTGGACTTTGTCGTGCGTACGCTGGCCGAACACGGCGCGGACACCTTCTGCACCGCCCGTTATGAAGACGCTTCCGCCATCCGCCAAATGCTGCCCGAGGCCCAAATCCTCCTCTGCTCGGTCTATGAAAAACCCGACACGGTCAAAGCCATCCTCGCCGAAAACATCATCGCGACCGTCGGCAGCGTTGAGGGTCTAAAACTCTGCGCCGCTCTGCGCGAAGGCGAACTTGCGGTCAATGTCGCAATCGACACCGGCATGGGACGCTTCGGCCTGCGAAAAGATGAATTATCCGAATTTGCCGAACTGTATAAATCGATCAGCAATATACATATCGTATCTGCATTTACCCATTTTGCCAACTGTTTCGGCGGCAAAAAGGGCGACAAGGCCACCCTGATTCAACTCGAACGTTTTAACGAAACCGTTCAGGAAATGCGCAATCTCGGTTTGAATCCCGGTATATTGCATGCGGCCAATTCCGCGGCGGCGCTGCTGCTGCCCGAGAGCCGCCTTGACGCGGTGCGCTGCGGTTCCGCACTGCTCGGCCGGAGCGCGGGCTCTTCTGCGGCCGGATTGGAGAAAGTCGGAAGGCTTTACGGCGAGGTGCTGTGCCTGCGCACGCTCAGAAAAGGCGAAACCATCGGTTACGGCAGCATTTTCAAGGCAAAGCGCGATATGACCATCGCCATTATCGACTGCGGCCACGCCGACGGCGTGTTTTTGACCCGCGAACACGACGGCTTCCGTTTTTCCGACCGCCTGCGTTATATCAAGCGCGACCTGACCCAAAACCGCCTGTGCGGCACTTTCAACGGTCAAAAACTTCCGGTCGTCGGACGGGTCGGTCTGACCAACCTTGCCGTTTCAGTCGTAAATTCCGACTTAAAAGCCGGAGACCTAATTGAGTTTGATTTTAATCCGGTCTTCTGCGGCGCCAAAGAGATCCGCTATGAGTAGAATCCTCCGCGTCGATATCCCCGACGGCAGCCGTGTTTTGGTCACTTCCGATGTCCATGGCTATCCCGACCTGCTGAAAACCCTGTTAAAAAAGGCCGAATACCGCTCGGGCGAGGACTTTTTATTCATTTTGGGCGACACACTCGAAAAAGGCCCCGATAACATCGGCGCGATGGAATACGTCTATACCCTCTCCAAAAACCCTCGCGTCTATGTGACCCTCGGCAATGTCGATTGGTGGCTGTGGCGTCTTTTCGAGGGCGACCTGCAAAAAGCGCTCGACTACACCGTTTTCCGCCCCGACAACACCCTCTCTCAGGCGGCGAAAAAGCTCGGTTCAGCGCAAATCGACGATACTTTCCGTATATTATTTATAAATAAATACAAAGAGGAAATTTCTTTTTATAAAAACCTGCCCTGCTGCATCGAAACCGAACAGTACGTTTTTTCTCATGCCGGCCTGCCGGAGAGCGGTACACTCGACGACTCACCCGCAGTTCCGGATGCGGACTTTGTCGCAAATTACAATTTCTATCTCTCGCGTAAAAACCACACCGGCAAAACCGTGATCTGCGGCCATATCCCGACCTATTACCTCAATCCCGGCCCGAATTTCAATCCGTTTTTCGACTGCGAAAACGATGTGATTTTTATCGACGGCGGCACGATCACCTATGCCCGCCAGCTGAACATGCTGATCATCACCGACAAAATCGATTTCATCACCGCCGATGCCCTGCCCAAAGCCCGCGTGACCAAGGACGTTTCCGGCGATATGAGCGGCTGCATTAAAATCACCGCCGACCGCCACCGCAAGCAGCTCGACAACACCGAAGTCGAAGTATTAGAGGATGCGGGCGATTTTCTGCGGGTGCGCTGCGTCAACACCGGAGAAGAGGGGCTGGCCAAAAACGAGATGCTCGACGGCGACCTCTATTGGGGCGAACTCTCGGCTTTCCTGTCCGCCAAAAAGGGCGACATCGTCGGCATCGCCAAAGACGGCATGAGCGGCTACACCTATGTCAAGAACGCCGCCGGAGACATGGGCTTTCTGCCCAACGAGGCGATTGAAAAGTTATGAACAAACCGATTTACGATGCGCTTTTCAAACACCTCGGCGCGGATTTCGCGCGTTTCTGCATGCCCGGCCACAAAGGCCAGATTGTTGCCGATGCTAAATTCGACCTGACCGAGACCGCCCGCACCGGCGACCTCTACGAAGAAAGCGGCTTTTTCGCCGACTCGATGAAACAAGCGGCGGCTGTCTACGGCGTACCCGCATTGCTCTATTCGGCGGGCGGCAGCACGTTGGGCATACAAGCGCTCTGTGCTGCATATTTTAAAGCCGGAGACAAGATTCTTTTGCTGCGCGACAGCCATCGGGCACTCATCAACGCGCTCGTTCTGCTCGGGCTTGTCCCGATCTGGGCGGCCGATCCCGGCGATGCGCTCTCAAAACTCCGTCAGGCCGACGGGGTCTTTCTGACCTCGCCCGATTATTTCGGCAATCTTTTAAATTATAAAAAACTTGCTTCGGCCTGCCATAAAAAGCATATCCCGCTGTTGGTCGATTCGGCGCACGGCGCGCATTTTCCTGCGCTTGGCCTGCCTTCCGCGATCGCACAGGGTGCGGATGCCTGCGTGGTCGGCCTGCATAAGACCCTGCCCGCATTGACCGGAGCCGCAGCCGTTTTGCTCTCGTACGCAGGCATGACCGGCAAAGTCCGCGAAGCCATGCGTCTGTTCGGCAGCACCAGCCCGTCTTATTTAATCGCCCTTTCCGCCGAAAACGCTGTTGCCTCACTTGAGGCCGACCGCGACCGCTGGCAGGCACTTGCTACGCTCTGCAACACCTTCCGCGCCCAGTTTCCCGCCCTGTTCTTGAAAAACGACGACCCGACCCGTCTGGTTTTATCCTGCGAAAACGCCGCCGAAGCCCTAGACGAAGCCGGCATTTCTCCCGAATATGCCGACGAGGCCTGCGCCGTTTTGCTGTGTTCGCCTTATAACCGCGAGATCGATTTCGAACGGTTGAATGCCGTCTGCCGTACCCTGCGCCCGAAAAAGTCGAGTTTTTCTCCACCCGATTTACCGAAAATCAAACGCATGCCGCGAGAAGCATACTTTGCCCCGGCAATCTCCGTCCCTGTTGATAACGCAATGGGCAAAATTGCCGCCGAAAGCGTCTGCATCTGCCCGCCCTGCCGCACGATTTTATGCTGCGGAGAGGTAATCGGGGGCAAAACAGCCAAAATTTTAAAAACCTATGGAAAAACAACGGTAAATGTGCTAAAATAATAATGTAACCTATCCTGCGCGGTCATTTGCATACAGAAAACCGTAAAATTGCCGCGGCAGTTTCTGATAAGGAACGCATATCCCATATCTGAAAGGAGAAACTCCATGAAGCTGTTGCTCTGTATCGTTTCCAACGACGACAGTTCCGCTGTCCAGGCGGCGCTGACCTCCGAGGGCTATTTCACCACGAAATTATCCTCCACCGGCGGTTTTTTAAAAGCCGGCAATACCACCTTCCTGATCGGCGCAGACAATGCCGACGTCGATAAAATCATTTCCATCATCGGAAAATACAGCAAACGCCGTAAGACCGTTCTGCCCAGCTCCATGCCCACGACTGTCTATTCCGGCGCTCCGATGAACACCGGTTCGGCCCCGATCGAGGTCTCCATCGGCGGCGCAACCGTCTTTGTGCTCAATATCGAACGCTTCGAAAAAATGTAATGCTTTCCGATTATTTTGCCGGTAACAACGCGGTCGTCACCCGACTCGAACATCTGATCGCCTCGGGCAGAATGCCGCACGCTGTTTTGCTTGCCGGCGAAAGCGGAACCGGTAAATCCGCACTGGCCCGTCTGTTGGCCGAAGCCGCCTGCTGTAAAAGTCAGAACAAACCCTGCGGTGTCTGCGGGGGATGCAAAAAAGCGCAGTCCGGGTCACACCCGGACGTTCGCGTTTTTAACGGAGACGGCGGCTTTAAGAAAAAGGACATCGCCGAATTCAAATACGAACTCTATCTGATCCCGAACGAGGCAGACACCAAGGTCTATATTTTCGAAAACGCCTGGGACGTCAGTCCCGAGGTCTCAAATGCTTTGTTAAAGGCGCTTGAGGATCCGCCCCAGCGAACGCTGTTCATTCTGACCTCGCCGTCGCGCACCAAACTGCTGCCCACCATCCGTTCCCGCCTGACCGAATTTCTGCTTGCACCGGTCGATGCGAAAACAGCAGCTCCGATTGTCGCAAAAGCCGCAAACTGCGAACTTGAGCAAGCCGAAGAAACCGTAAAAGCATTCAACGGAAACATCGGCAGAGCAATCAAGTATCTCACCGATACGCATTTTGCCGCCGACATTGACCTTGTCAAATCGATTCTCGAGGCGACCATCGCCCCGAGTTCTTATCAGTTAAATTTATTACTGCAATCGTTATGCAGCCGCAAACGCCCTGAAATTATCGAATTTTTAGATTTGCTTTTTGACCGCACCTGTTCTGCGCTATCTGCCAAAACATCCAAAACCGAGCGCAGACAAGCAGGCATACCGGAGGGGTTTGAACTCAAAATTTCCACCGACCGGCTCGTCAAAATCTGCGACTCGATCAGTGACAGCAAGACCTATTTTGCCGCCAATTGCAGTTCCTCAGCGCTGATGCTGACGCTTGCGGCTCAAATACGAGCTTAGCTTTTTATCATATCGGACATTATTATGTCCGTCCCACTTGAAAGGATGAATGATATATGCCCAAATATGCAGGTGTACGCTTTCAAAACGGCGGAAAGGTCTATCACTTTCTGGCGGGCGACTTGCCGGTCAAAAGCGGCGACCATGTGATCGTCGAGACCGCGCACGGTCCCGAATACGGCGAAGCTGCCACCGACGCGCTCGATTTCGAACCCGGCGGTAATATCGAACCCACCAAGGAGATCGTACGCATCGCCACCGACGCCGACGCCAAACAGGACGCTTTCAATCGCAAAAAAGAAGCTGATGCCTTCAAAATCTGCGAGCAGAAGATCGCCAACCACAAGCTGGAGATGAAATTAATTGAGGTCAACTACAATTTCGACGGCAGCAAGGTCATCTTCTTTTTCACCGCCGACGGCAGGGTCGACTTCCGCGAACTGGTCAAAGACCTCGCCTCGACCTTCCGCACCCGCATCGAACTGCGCCAAATCGGTGTACGCGATGAAGCCAAGATGCTGGGCGGCTTCGGAGTCTGCGGCAAACCGTTCTGCTGCGCCACGTTTTTAAACGACTTCCAGCCGGTCTCAATTAAAATGGCAAAAGAACAAGGGCTCTCGATGAATCCCGCCAAAATCTCCGGCGCCTGCGGACGGTTGATGTGCTGCCTGAAATACGAGCAAAACGCCTATGAAGAACTGCAGAGAATCACGCCGCGCGTCGGCTCGACCGTCGATACCCCCGAAGGCAGGGGTACCGTCTGCGAATCCTCGCTGCTGAAAGGCATCGTAAAGGTTCAGATCGAACGCTCGTCTGACGTATTGCCCAAACAATTCAATGTCTCGGAGGTTAAAATTCTGCGTTCCGCCCGCGCCCAGCGCGAAGAAGTTCCGAAGGAACTCCAAGACCTCTCGGATAATTAATTTTCGATTTAATACCCGAATAATAAAAACCGTCCCCAAATCAATTTCATGAAGGACGGTTTTAAATTTTCAGGACCTGCAATTTAAATTCATTCACCGCAAAATTATAAACTTTCGACACTACCTGATTATTGTGTCATTACAAATTATATTGCCACACGGGACGACGAAGATAATATTATCACCCACCTTTTCGGGTTATCGCTGCTACCGTGCAGCTTTGAATGATCTAGGCGGCTGGTATGAGGGTATGAGCACGGAAATTATATTGAAGTAACGTGATAAATTTTAAATTTGCATCTATTTTCTCTGAATTGTAAGAAGTTATATCTTGCATTTTCCGAAAAACGTGTTAGAATACCAATGTTGGGATCCGCCCAATGAGCATGACGGTAAAAGACCTTCAGCTCAAAACATTTACACGGAGGAATATTATTATGCCTTACAAAATCGGTGACGAATGCATCAAGTGCGGCGCCTGCGAGAGCGAATGCCCGGTCAGCGCCATCAAAGAGGGCGACACCAAGTACGTCATCAATGAAGACGAATGCATCTCCTGCGGCGCATGTGCCGGCGTCTGCCCGGTTGACGCACCCAAGGAACAGTAAGATAAACCCTTACGGAAAAGGGTGCAGCATAATGCGTAAATCGCGTTTTGCTGCGCCTTTTTGGTATTTGTCATGAGAACTGAAAATCTCTCGGATACGATTATCGCCTGCTCGGACAAATGGATGGGCTACGGTGTGGATGCTTTTTTACTGGCGCGCTTTTCAATTCCCGATAAAGATGAAAACGCGCTTGATCTGTGCGCCGGCTGCGGCATCGTCTCGCTGCTCTGGGCGCGGGACAGCGATTGCCGAACTATCACCGCGCTCGAATTACAGCCCGAGGCTGTCGAATTGGCACATAAAAGCATCCGTCTTTCCAAACTTAAAGACCGTGTTTCGGTTATTAACGCCGACCTGCGCAATTTTAAAACGCTGTTTTCCGCCTCAACCTTCGATCTGATCGCGGTCAATCCGCCTTTTTATCAAACCGAAGCCGGAACCGCCAGTCCGAACCCCGAACGGGCGCTTGCCCGCCGCGAACAAGCCGCAACGCTTGATGATATCTGTATTGCGACTTCTTATTTACTCAAACCCGACGGCCGCCTGACCGTCTGCATCCGTCCGGAACGCGCCGAAGAACTCAAAACCATTTTGAAAAAATCCGGAATCCCCCCGACCCGTCAACAATCCGTACGCCACAATCCCGAAAAAGCACCCTTTCTTGTGTTAATTGAAGGCAAAAAGAGCAGCAGCAAATTTGAAGCATTACCGGATTTTTATCTCTATCAAAACAGAAAACCGACCGCAGGTTATCTGAGTTTATATAAAAGGAAGTGAGAGCATGTCCGGAATTTTAACTATCACCGCGACGCCGATCGGAAACCTCGGCGACATCGGCGAACGCGCCCTGAAAACGCTGTCCGAGGCCGATTTCATCGCCGCCGAAGATACCCGCGTCACGCTGAAACTGCTCTCGCATTTCGGCATCTCCAAGCCGGTCGTCAGTTATCACGAACATAATAAATTCTCCGCCGGACAGCAGATTCTTTCGCGCCTGCAAAGCGGCGAATCCTGCGCGCTGGTCACCGATGCGGGCATGCCCGCCGTCAGCGATCCCGGCTGCGAACTCGTCGCCGCCTGCCGCGCCGAAAACATTTCCGTCACGGTCATCCCCGGCGCTTCCGCCGTCGTCTGTGCCGTCGCCCTGTCCGGTTTCACGAAGAAGCGCTTTTCGTTTGAGGGCTTTCTGCCGGTCTCGGGCAAAGAACGTACCGAAACGCTTTCCCGCGCTGCCGCTTACGACGGTCTCGTCATTTTTTACGAGGCGCCGCACCGCCTCCAAAAAACCCTCTGCGACTTATTTACCGCTTTCGGTGATATGCCCGCCGTAGTCATCAAAGAAATCTCAAAAATCCACGAGACGGTTATTCCGGGCAAACTCTCCGAATTTGTCACAGGATATGAGGAAGTACGCGGTGAATTTGTGATCATCATTGAGAATACACCGGTTGTTCAAACCGAAGACCCGGTTGCGTTTGCACTCGAACTGACCGAACTCGGTGTCTCCGCCTCCGACGCCGCCAAATACACGGCCAAAAAACTCGACGCAAAAAAGAACGATATTTACGCTGAAATCCTGAACAAAAAAACAAAATAGCGGAATAAAATTCCCCAAATGTTCGCAAAATACAAGTACACCATTTTGCGGAGGTATGAGGATGAATCACAAAGTAGCAAAAGTGCTTGGCACGATGGCAATCGGCGCGGCCGTGACCGGAATCGCAACCGCAGTTTTCTATCGCCCCGCACCGAAGGCAATGAACATGTTCTGTCAGTTTAAAAAGAAGATGGCCAAAACGCTCCGCTCCATGGGCGGAATCGCAGACGCAGTCGGGTACATGCTCAAATAGCTGTCCCCGATACATATCGTTACAATGTAGGAACGGTCTTTGACCGTTCCGATGTCTTAGTTAAAAGTTTACAGTTCAAAGTGCACAGTGACAGATCAGAAAATTCTCCTCTGTGGTGAGGTGACAACGATGCGGTCGTTTTACCTTGCAAAACACCTCCGCTCTGTATTTTACACTTAATTTGATTTATCGCCGCTTTTACGATATAATATTCCAAAACCTCAACCGGAGGTTTTAGTTCAATTGTAAACAGTGAAAGGAATGTTCCCTATGGCACAAAAAAGAGCCGTCACCATTCAGGATATCTCCTGTTTCGGCAAATGTTCGCTGACCGTCGCCCTTCCGATTATCTCGGCGGCCGGCATTGAGACCTGCGCAATCCCGACCGCAGTGCTTTCCACCCACACCGGCGGATTCACGGGCTATACCTACCGCGACCTCACCGATGATATCACCCCGATCGCCGCCCATTGGAAGACCCTTGATCTCAAATTCGACGCGATTTATACCGGTTATCTGGGCAGTTTCGAACAACTGCGCCTGATGGGCGAGTTCTTCGACGCCTTCAAGGGCGACGGCATGGTGATGATCGACCCCGTCATGGCCGACAACGGCATTCTATACGGTGGTTTTTCCGCTGACTTTCCCGCCGGAATGGCTAAGCTCTGCGGCAAGGCCGATCTGATCGTCCCCAACCTCACCGAAGCGGCGCTGATGCTCGGTGAACAGTTCGTCGGCGATACCTACGACAGCGCATATGTTGAGTCGCTCCTGAAAAAACTCTCCGGCCTCGGCCCAAAACAGGTCGTCTTGACCGGCATCAGCTTCGCCCCGGATAAAATCGGCGCGGCCTGCTACGACGCCAACACCGGAAAGATCGATTATTATTTCAACGAGCGCGTACCCGGCTATTTCCACGGCACCGGTGACGTATTCGCCTCGGCGCTGCTCTCGGCGGTGATTCGCGGCAAAACCCTGCCCGCCGCCATCAAAATCGCCACCGATTTTACACTCGAGAGCATCAAGCGCACTGCCGCCGCCAAAACCGAACCCCGCAACGGCGTCAACTTCGAACAATCGCTTCCGAACTTCATCAAATCTCTCGACTAATAATATTTTGTCATTCTGAGCTTAGAAAACGATGCATCGTTTTCGAAGCCGAAGAATCTCGGGCAGATGATGCCTCCGGTATTTCACAAACGAACACAGTTCGCCCCAACATTTTCACGAAAGGAACCGGCGGTGTATCAGATTTTTATCGTCGAAGACGACCCGACAATTGCAAAGCTGATGGGCAGAGTCCTTGAAAAATGGGGCTTTTCTGTTTGTTGTGTTTCGGACTTCTCGGCGGTATTGACCGAATTCCGAACCGCATCTCCCCACCTGGTCGTGATGGACGTCTCCCTGCCGTATTACGACGGCTATTATTGGTGCGAACAAATCAGACGCGAGTCCAAGGTGCCGATCCTGTTCGTCTCATCCCACACCGACAACATGGACGCGATCATGGCGGTAAACATGGGCGGCGACGACTACATAACCAAACCCTTCGCTCCCGAATTGCTGACCGCCAAAATCAACGCATTACTGCGCAGAGCATACAGTTATACCGCCGAACCACCCGTGCTTGAAGCCCGCGGCGCATTGCTTGCCGCCGACGGCACGTTGTCTTATGACGGTCAGAAAATCGAACTCTCCAAAAACGAATTCCGCATTTTAAAAATCCTGATAGAGCATAAAAATCAAATTGTCACCCGTGAAACGCTGATCAAAGCCCTCTGGGAATCCGAGGATTTCATCGATGACAACACCCTGACGGTCAATGTCAACCGGATGCGTAAAAAGCTCTCCGATAACGGCCTTGACGACCTGATCACGACGCGCAAGGGCGAGGGGTATCTGATCCATGATTAGAAAATATCTGCGTTATCGCGGATTTGCCCTGCTGCTGTGGCTCGTCGCCGAGATGTTGATTTCAGCTGTCGCACTGCTGGCCGGATTGGCGTCCGAATATGTTTTATACACCGTTCTGATCTCCTCATTCACCATTCTGTGCATCTGTACCGTCGACTTTTTTACCTTTCACCGCAAGCTCAAAACCCTGTGCGACATCCGCGAAAATCTCTCCGATACCCTGCACCATCTGCCCGACCCGGGAAACGCCGTCTCCGCCGAGTATACCGAGATCATCAAATCTCTTTACGAGCTTTTACGCCGTGAACACGACGCGCACAGCGAAAACCTGAACGCGCAGATTGATTATTATACCGCCTGGCTGCACCAGATCAAAACCCCGATCGCCGCCATCCGGTTGGCTGTTGACACGCAAAACGCCGATCCGATTTTAACCGCCGAGTTGTTCAAAATCGAGCGTTATGTCGATATGGCGCTGCAATACGCCAAATTCGGGCGGCTTGAAAGCGATCTGGTGCTTGCGCCCTGCAATCTCGACGCGCTGGTGCTCTCCTGTATCAAAAAATACTCTACTCTGTTTATTCAAAAAAACCTGACGGTCGTTTTCGAAAAAACCGGCTTGACCGTCGTGACCGACGAAAAATGGCTGGCCTTTATTTTGGAACAGATTTTATCAAACGCCGTCAAATACACCGAAGAAGGCGGTGTGCGTATCTGCACCGAGCACCGCGCCCTGATCGTCGAGGACACCGGCATCGGCATCCGAAGCGACGACATCGATCGTATTTTTGAAAAGGGCTACACCGGTTACAACGGCCGATATGATCGGCGCGCCAGCGGTCTCGGCCTGTTTATGGCAAAGACCATCGCAAACGAATTGAATCTCACCTTATCCGCTGAGCGATTTCGCGAAAACGGCGCTAAGCTGATGATCGGGTTGGAAAAAGTGCTGAAAGAGGATTAAAGTGACAAAATTGTAAGATTGCGGCGGAGAAATGTAAGCCAAATCTATGGCAGCCGTTTCTCCTTTTTCGTATCATTTATATCGGAGCGTCAAAATCGCTCGGACATAAATAAGGAGAAAAGAGAAGAGAGAAATGGAACTACTTGAAGTCAAACATCTGAAAAAGGTCTATAACACCCGCCTCGGCGGAAAACAATGCGTCGCCCTCCGGGACGTCAGTTTTTCGGTCGGCAACGGCGAATTCACGGCCATCATGGGTGCGTCCGGATCGGGCAAAACCACGTTACTGAACCTCATCGCCTCGCTCGATAAGCCCACCGAGGGTGAAATCCTGCTCGACGGTCTGAATTTCAACACCATCAGCGATAAAGCCATCTCGGCTTTCCGGCGCAACAACCTCGGCTTTGTGTTTCAGGATTTTAATCTGCTGGACACCTTTTCCGTCAAAGACAACATATTATTGCCGCTCGTGCTCTCCAACATGCCCGTCAAAGAGATGGAGTCACGCTTAATGCCGCTGGCGCAGGATTTGGGAATCGCCGGGTTGTTGGATAAATTCCCGTTCGAGATTTCGGGCGGTGAAAAACAGCGCACCGCGTTTGCGCGGGCTGTCATCACCAATCCAAAACTCATTTTGGCCGACGAACCGACCGGCTCACTCGATTCCAAAGCCTCCGCGGCATTACTCGAACAGTTTTATGACCTCAACGCAGGCGGCCGCACTTTATTGATGGTTACCCACAGCTCCGTTGCGGCCAGTTATGCAGGCCGAGTGCTGTTTATCCGCGACGGCGAACTGTTCAACCAGATCTATCGCGGCTCTCTTTCCCGCCGGGAATTTCTCGACAAGATCGTGTCGACCCTCACGGTGCTCAACGACGGAGGTGTAGACGTTGAATAATCGGCTTTTCCTGCGGCTCGCCAGGACGAATCTGGCACGCAATCGGCGGATGTACCTGCCTTATGCGATCGCGACCGCTATCATGTCGGCGATGTTTTTCATCATCATAAACACCGTGTTCAGCAAGAGTATTTCGAATATGAGCTACGGCCCCACGATGATGGCGATGCTCCAATTCGGCATCATCGTCATGGCGCTGTTCACCTTCGGCTATATGCTCTATCTTAACAGCTTTCTGATCAAGCGCCGCAAAAAAGAATTCGGCCTATACGGTATTTTAGGACTGGAAAAGCGCCACGTAAGCAGAATCATCCTGACCGAGAATACCATCCTCAATTTCTCATCGCTTGGGACCGGCCTGTTGTTGGGTACGGTCTTCGGAAAATTGATCTTCATGTTGCTCATGGTCATTGTGCACTCGGCACCCGCCAGTAAATTCGAACTCTCTCCGACTGCCTACCTGATCACAATCCTGTTTTTCGGCCTCATCTTTTTTGTCACTTCGATCTACAACCAGTTCCGCGTACGGCTGGCCAACCCGATCGACCTGATCAACGGCGACAAAAAAGGAGAAAAAAAGCTGCGCGGCGTTATCCCGCTGTCGCTTCTCGGTCTTGCCTGCACCGGTGTGGGATATTATGTCTCGTTCGTAGTCAAAGGTTCTGGCGCAGCTCTGGGATTTTTTTGGCCCGCGGTCATTCTGGTCATCATCGGCACCAATCTGTTGTTCGTCTCGGGCAGCCAATTCGTCCTCAGAGCCATCAAAAAGAATCCCCGATTGTATTATAAACCTCGCAACTTCGTGTCGGTCTCGGGCCTTGTGCACCGTATGAAGCAAAACGCCCTGGGTTTGGCCAATATCTGTATTCTCTCCACAATGGTACTCGTGACGGTGTCGTCCGTCTGTGCGCTGTTCTTCGGACAGGAGGGCATCCTCGATGTCCAGCACCCGGTCGATTATCAAGTGAATATCTCCTACAACGCTTCCGAACCGATGCCGGACATGTCATCTGTTCCAGAGACAATACAGGCTCTCGCTGAGAAAAAAGGCGTCCAAATCGAGTCAATTTATATCTACAACGCCATTCAGAACTATATCATCCTCTCCGACGGTGAATTGACCATGAAGTCCTCAGACGGCACATTCACATTCAACGATCTGATTGACTCCGATAATCAATATAAACTCTATCTGATTCCGCTTTCGGATTATAATACCGTCACTGGAGAAAATGCTGCCCTCGACGACAATGAAATCCTTGTTTTAAGCGAAAACCCGGTGAATTCAAACGTGGTTACAGCACCGAGCGGAGACGTTTTCTCAATCAAATCCGTGCGCTCCGGAACAGTGTTTACCGATTGTAAAAACAGTGTGCGTACCAATGTCATCTATATCATCGCGAAGGACATGACGACTTGTGCAAAGCTCGATTACACAGGTACGGATGATACCGTAGACCGCAGGCGCATCATCACTGATGTCAACCTCGTAGGCAGCGATTTTCAAGCCTATATCAACTTCACCGATGCTACGGGTGAAAAAGTATACCAAATTGCCCGTGATCAACTCTCTGAAGCCACTTACAGCACCAGCAGCATCGACCGCAACCGCGCCCAAAACTACGCCACCTACGGCGGTCTGCTGTTCATCGGTATCTTCTTTGTCATCCTGTTTCTGGTCAATACGGTGTTAATTATGTATTTCAAGCAGGTCTCAGAGGGTTATGAGGACCGAGAACGGTATGAGATCATGCGAAAGGTCGGTATGAGTGATGAAGAAGTCCGCGCCACCATCAATCGTCAAGTGCTAATCGTCTTCTTTCTGCCTTTGGCGATGGCGCTCGCGCATATCTTTGCCGCGACGAATATTATTACCCAAATTGTAAACGCTTTCGTCATGCTCAACAATGCCTTAACCCTGATCTGCATCGGTGTCTCCGTTGTGGTCTATATACTCGTCTACATCTTCGCTTTCCGCGCCACAGCCAAGACTTATTATAAGATTGTCAAGTAGCAAAAAGACAGATAACCTACTGGGCATAATTATAAAAAGCTCCTCTTCCCAAAACAGGTTGGGAAGAGGGAGCTTTTTATATAATATACAATCCTCGAAGGTAAGACGATGGAAATAATCCGAAAACAACAAATGATTGATATAAAAACAACTGATTGACAATTGTTTTTAAGCGAAATATTTATATAATTAAGTGGCAGGCCTGTAGATTATGTTAAGGAGAAGTGCGTAATGATAATTAAAATCGGAACCAAGATTAAAACTTTAAGAAAAAAGGTTGATGTTACACAAGACCGTTTAGCTGAATATTTAGGGGTAACGGCGCAAGCAATATCACGTTGGGAAAGTGAAATATGTTATCCTGATATTGAAGTTCTTCCTGCAATCGCGGATTTTTTTAATATCTCTCTTGACGAATTAATCGGTGTGGATCAAAAGCGAAAAGAAAACAAGATTAATGAGTATATTGAGAGAGCAAAAAAAGAACAGTGTGCCGGAAATTTCAAAGAGGCAGTCTCTGTTTATAGAGAAGCGATAAGCCAATTCCCATCAAGCTATAAATTACAAGCTTCTTTGGCATGTGCAATCGGGTGCATAGATAATGGTGAAAAAATACCTCTTGAATCAGCGAATGAATCAATCAATATTTGTCGGCGTATTTTAGAGGATTGTATGGATGATTCAATTCGCTACTGGGCTTTAAATATCTTATGTTGGGTTTATTACAGGCAGCTGGAAGATTTTAATAAAGCAATCCAAATGACAGATCGGCTTCCAAAAATTTTCGGATGCCAAGAATTCATACAAGCAGAAACTCTAAAAATCCGTATGCCTTCTGAAAAAGCAGAAGAGTTCATCTATTCATACATTTCTGCAATGCTGATAACATTTAACAGACAGCAGTTTGCTTATTGCAATGATAAAAAGGTCATGTTGGAAGTGTTGATTGGTGAGTTAAAAAATCTGTTGACAGGATTATCATCGTAATATGCTATTTTAGATATATGAAAAAATCTGGTTATACCTAGTGGACTATAAATAATAGCCACTAGGTATAATCTTTTTATCTCTTTAATACCTGGTTCTGTAATGTAATTTCAACGCCCTGCTGACCAGCTCGACAAACGCTGTTGCACCAAGAAACGTGAAAAATACCGTGATTTACTCATTCGACGGATGATATCCGCCCATACATTCCCGTAAATCAAACCGCGCCCGCATGCAATCGCATACGGGTGCGGTTTGATGGCAAAATTTATACTTTTTCGACCGGGTATGCCTCGATATATCCTCTGCTGCCGATCGGTGCCAACTGAAAGCGCGGCGCAGCCTCGGGTGTCCATTTGTACCCATACAGTTCCGGGTTAAAAGTCTTGACATGCTCCCAGACCTCGCCGATTGCTTCACAGAACTTTTCGTCTTCATACGATTCGCTCTGAAACACCATCATCGTGCAGGGCGGGAGCGAGATCAATTCAAAATCCGCCGGAATCGGCTTGTCGTAATTGAGCGGTAGTTCGACTCCCTGTACATATTTCGAAGTGCCCGCCGGGATCAGGTGCTTGGGCAGCCACATGCCGATCGGTTCATACAACGCCTCTTTAACGCTCAGCAGTACGTTCCAAACGTCGCATCCGACCTCCTCGCAGTACTTGAAATATTCGTCCGCCGTTTTTGCGCGCTTCAATAAGCATTTCCTTGCAGGGCGTTCGATCACCTGTGCAAAAATCGTTTTTGTATCAGACATAAGATCCTCCTTGTCATCGTCGTCAGGATGAAGTGCCCGGTAACTCTGATACGCTTTTACCGGCAAAAACAACCGGATTGCCGGTGTATTCCGCTTATAGTCCCCGGGCCGAATTCCGAATTCCTTTGAAAAGGCGCGCGTAAAGCCCTCGTGGCTGTCAAACAGAAAGTCCAGCGCAACGTCAAGCACCCGCTGATCGCCGTCACGCAGTGCCAAAGCCGCGGCCGTCAGCCGGCGCGCGCGGACGTAATCATAAGGGCTTCTTCCGACCGTCTCTCGAAACATCTGCGTGACATATCCGGGCGAATACCCGGCGACGTCGGAGAGCTGTTTCAGCGTGATCGGGCGGTCGATGTGCAGGTCAATATACTCCTGCAGCTTCTCGACGACAAACGCTTTTTCTTCCTGTTGCATTTCACACACTCCTTTCGGGGAATTCCGAAAACGATTATACCGAATACAGAGACCGTTTTCTCGACCGATCTTACAATCATTGTAGGAGCGAACTGTGTTCGCCCGCCCATGGACGAATTTCGACAATTCCCCTCTGTGGAGGGGTGGCATGGACATCCAAAGGGTGTTCATGACGGGGTGGTTTTTTAGGCCTTTATACTTTTGAAATATTGGTTCGAAATTAAATCCATATTTTCCGAAATCGGTTTCGTAGTGTCCACCTGCATAACGGGACATGCAAGGGTTTTTGCCCATTGCTCGATTCTTTCCAAAGGGCGTTTTGCCGCGAATTCCAGAAACACCGCTTGCCGTTCAACCATGTCGCCGCCCTCCCGAACGCGGTACCATACCGTTCAATGGCACGCTGCTCAATGCGCTGCATGCGAATATCCTGCGGTGCCGACAGATATACGGCAAAATCGTACATCGACGTAATCTCATCGCAAAAGTCCCGGTGACGGCACAGAGGACAAACGAACGATATTGATTGATATCGGCGAGCATCAACCGCAGACACTCTTCGCGTGAACGCTCGGCGGTGTACGGGATTTCCGACTTTTCAAAAGCATAATCCTCATGATCTATAAACTTATAATTCAAAACGCGTGCCAGCTCCCGCCCGAGAGTCGACTTTCCGCTGCCGTTTGCACCAAATACAATAATTCCGTTTGGCATTTTTAATCCTCCGTAGTTTTGTAGGGAACGGTCTTGACCGTTCCGTCCCTATTAGATCGGATAGCCGCAGCACATAACGCTTGCAAAACCTATTTTGAAGCGAGGCATACTATCCGGAACGGTCAAGACCGTTCCCTACAGTGTCAATAAAAAAGGGCCGCATAAAGGCACAGTCCCATAGGGACAAAATAGGAAACACAAACTGAATACGAAAAAAAGAATGATATAAAAGACGAACAGACAGCAGGTAAAACAGCTGCCTGTTCGTCTTAACTATTATGCCACATTTTAAAATTCTTCTGTATTATTCAAAGATGTCTCATAGTCTATTGCCGCACTTACCGCAAAACCGTGCGCCCGGAGTGACGGGGTTTCCGCACTTGGAACAGAAGTTGACCTGTGGGGCGGCGGTGTAGGCTTCGGGTCGGGTTTCGCCAGCGTCCGGGTTGGGAAGAAACAGCCAGTCGATGTCCTCGCCGTCCTCGCATAAGCCGATAGCTCCAGCAGGCGATACCACATAAAAGCTGTCCTCGTCGATGGGGTCTTCACTGTCGCTTGTTTCGGCAAGCACCAGCAAGCTGTTTACATCGTATCTATCCTTGGCAGTGGCAAAGCTCCAGCTTGTACAGCGTGTTGCCGAAAACTCCGCAGCCTCCATCAGCGTGTTAAATCTCTCCATTATAAAATCCTCCTCATTTGAATAACAGGTTATTACACCGCTTGCAACGGTCATTTTGTATGGGGTTCATCATAGAGCAGACATTGCAATAGATGATGCGGTCTTTGGATTTATCGTACTTCTCGTATGTGCCGAATTTGGGATGAAACCGCACCCTGTCACCAATAGAGAGATAATCATACATATGCCGCCCGCTGTCCTTTTCAACGATGGTCTTTTTCTTGCCCGCATCGGTGTTGATGATCGTGGTGTATTCCGTATAAGTTCTGTAATTATCGTCCTCGCCGCCTCGATGCTCACTTTTTTCCTTACTGTACTTATTGACGACCACGCCCTCCCACATGGGCTGCTTGGTTCTTCGCAGTGCCAGCAGATTAACGGTCAGCATGACAAGAGCGATGCCTATGCCAATGAGAAGGGATTCTCCAAAGGGGAAATCGTCCATTAGCAGACCGGCGATGGGAAAGCCAATGAGCGGCACAAAAACCAATATCCACATACAGCCAATGGAGGATTTCTTATTTTTCTGCGCAGCGGCCAGTATCTCAGGGCAGTTATACCTGTCGGAAAAGCCGACCAGCCCCGTACCGCCCTGTGATCGTGCGGGAGCTGCCGCACGGCTCGGCTCCATCGGCTGCGGCACTGCCAGATTCACTGCCGCTCCACAACCTATGCAAAATTCAGCTCCCTCCGGCAACTCTGCGCCGCAAGCCGTACACACACCGGGGGCGTTTGCTTGTATTTTTGTGCCGCAGCTCGAACAGAAAGTCATGCCCTCCGTAATCTTGTTTCCGCAGTTATAACAAAACATATCCGTATCACTCCTTGTCTCAATTATTTGAGGTGCGGCGGGTTTCCTCGCCGCCCTTTTCCTCTGCTTCGTTTGTTTCTTTTGTGTGCGGATCACTAAAAGCAGCAGGAGCAGGCAACCGACGGGCGATAGTATGTGATAGATGATGGCAACCTCTCCCATGCTTCTCAACTCACAGAGGGCAGAGGGCTTATTGATATAGGGGAGGAACGAAAGGTAGCTGATGCGCTCGGAACGTGTTTCGCTCTCGTCCAGATTCGGCCACGCCTCGTCGCTCGAATACATCACATAGCCCCGGTATTCCTTGCCGTTTGCCATGAACCAATAGCCCTTTGATATGGTGCGGGAGCGGTTTTCCTGCGCTGTCATGTCCTCTCGGCGGCTGTCATAGCTGTCCACCGTACCCATGACGCTCTCGCCCCAAATCGCCAGCGTCAGCGTACTGAGGCTTATGTACATGACGAACACCAGTACGGCGCAAATGAGGATAAATATGGGAAGTGGGATTTTGTTGTTCTTTTTCTTTGCCATACGCCGCGCTCCCACTTTACGAATGCCACTCGTATTCATAGGCGGTCTTGATTAAATTGTTTCCGCCGGTGAAAATTATCAGGATATACACCTTGTCGCCGTCCTCGTAGCCCATGGGCATTGTGGCGCCGGATGTGACGCTTTCTCCGATGTAGCCTGTGTTGGTGTCATTCTTATAAGTCCGTACATCGCCTTTCGCGCTCTCATCATCAATGTTTTGCAGGTACGTTTCCGTTCCGTAGCTGATGAAGGGGTCGTTATGGTTGACGGGAGTGATGCAGGAGGTCAGATGCGCTCCAAGATTGAAGCAGATATTGCTCGACGTGGCAGCACTTACGGTTAGTGTTATCTTCACCTGCTCGCCGCCGGCGTAACGGCTGTTCGGAGCGCTTGCCGTTCCCGTGTTGTTGACAAATTCACCTCTGCAAGTATTATGTGTACTGCCGGTATAATGGTGATCGAAGGTGGTCTTGCAGTTGTAAGTATAGCTGCCACCGCCGCTCCATGATTCGGTGTAAGCGTCGTCGGCTTTGCTTTTTTCATAGTCGTTCTCAAAGCTGCGCACAAGCTGCCAGTAGCCGCCCTCTGCCGGCTTGCCCAAGCTTTCAAGATATCCTTTTTCGCGCATCCAGTCGTAAAACTTACCCCTGTCCTTACCACATTCCAGCCACTTATAAATAGCTTCTGCCAAATTGCCTTCAATCACTTCATCACTTGAGCCAAACACCAAGCGGTCGTCACCCACAATATCAAGTATATTCTCGCGTATCTTCATCAGCGAATCTATCCTTGTTGCAAGCTCCATCTCATACGGAAAACTGAGCAGCTTATTCCATGACAATAGACCGTATTGGTCAAAGGTTGTAAGCATTTCTTTTATGCGAGCTTTTTCCGAGGAAATCTCGCTCGTATTTGTATACCTTTTCATGAAGCTGCTTTTGATTTCATTCATTACCTGATTATTAAGCCTGTCACGAAGTTCCGTGTCCTTGTCGAGCTCTTTCAGCGCTTTACCGTTTGCGTTAGCGTATGCTGTGCGGTAGTCACGCTGCATATAGTCAAGACCACTGCCCATATTGAAGAAAATAGTCTCCCAGCTATCAGCGGAAATATTGCCATCAGATGCGATATTTTGCTTGAGATATACATTGTATGCGCTCTCAAAGGAATAATCCTGCCACATTTGCGATCCGGCTTTAGTCGCCTCAACAGCAGCCTTGGCGAACTTCGCCGTAGGAATAACATCCATTGCAGCATAGACAAACTCCTTGTAAGCGTCCATACCGCTGCCGCCGTCATATAAACTCAATGCTGCCGCGGCAGCGCCCGAAGCCGCACTTCCTGCGTATGCTTGCATTTTCTTGACAAATGCTTCATCATGTGCTGATTTCAGAAGTGCTCCCGCAATAAGCTCCGCGCCCTGTCCTGCGATACCACTGGCATCTCCGTTTTTCGCATTGGTAATAAATGCGGAGGAGCTGTGCAGCTCCTTTGCAATGTTTTGCATAATAATGCCCTGCACAGTCTCGTTCGTGAAGCCCATTTTATCAAGGGCCTCGGTGAAGCAGTCGTTAAGTTCCTGACTCGGCTTCGAACCCGTAACATTCTGTGTTGCAAGTGTTTCAGCGTATTTGTCGAGAGCCTTTTCCTTCTCAAGCTTCAATGCAGCATAACGGGAAAAATGTGGCGTTCCGAACTGTAAATATCCATTTTGAAGTGCCTCGGCATCGGGAAGTATGTACTCCCAGCTCTCGCCGTTGTAATATGCGCCCATAACCGAAAGATAATCGTCTTCGGTAACGGATTTAGGCAGTTTTATTTTTACCGTTACCGTTTCACCGAGCGTATGCTCACCGCCGTCAGAGACAAGCTCTATCGGAGAGAAAATATAACTCGCACCGTCCTCGGTCATTATCTCTTTTTCGTCGGCTATACCGATGCTCACATTTACGGCTTTTTCAAATGTGCCGGTGGGAATTACCAACTCGACGCCGTTTTTCTCGGTATTTCCAATGATCTCCTCGGAATCAGGTTTTACTTTTCCTGAAATCGAACCATCGCCAGACGAGCAGCCTGCAAATCCCATCATAACCGACAGCAGCATTACGGCAGTCAAAACAAGTGATAGTAATCTTTGTTTCATTGTGAAATTCCTCCTTATTCAACCGCAAATCTGAACCGCAAATCCGGTGCTACGTTGACATAGCCAGAGTAATAGTGCATGGTGATCTCGCTTTTATCGGTCTGCCTCTGATAGACCATCCAGCCGCTGACGGATTCGCCGGGGGCAAGCTCTATCTCGTCCTCCATATACCGCTGGTTCCTGTCGGCCACATCCGGCAACACCTGTGAATTTTCCTCCGAGGTCATGTCGCTGTCATCCCCAGTGGGGCCTTCCTCATAGACAATGTAGAGATCCTTCTTGTCGGGGGATTCCACCGGTTCGTTGGATGCGTTTGTAAATGTAAACCAGACCTTCACATATTTAAAACCGTCCTTCGGTCTTGAAAGCATACCTGTATAATCGAAAGGCTCCGCCCCGTCAATGGTGATGGAAAGCCCGTTTGCCTCGGCCGCTTCACCGATGCCGTAATACTTGATTTCATTCGTTTCCGCTTCACCGGAAGGGGTGCTTCCCGATTCAGCAGGGGCGGGACTTGCTGAAGGAGCCTCACCGCCTCCACCTCCACCGCAGGCGGCGAGCGACAATACTAACGTCAGTGACAACATAATAATCAATATTTTTTTCATAAGAAAACCTCCGTATTTATCATTTTTATTTCTGACTATCTGTCATTCTTTTGTGTAGGTAAAAGCATCAGTGTCATTGGGTCTGAATGTCAATATTCCGCTCTGCGTATCAATGCTGTATTTGCCAAGGCTGTTCCCGCTCATGCTGACGCTGATTCCGGTAAGCTCCCCCGGAGAATAGAACAAATCGCAGATGAGTTCACCCGAGGCTTCATATGTCATCTTGATGCTGGTTGTGCTGAGTACTTCCATTTCAAACGGGCCGTCATGCGGGTTCTCGTTTATCCATGTTCCGTCGTATAACTCTTTCAGCTGCGCCAAATCCGCATCCTCGGCGGCGATCTCGCCGGATGTTGCCGATGTGTCACTTTCGGACGGTGCTTTACCGCCCCCGCCGCCGCAGGCGGTGAGGGAGAGTATCAGCGCCAATGATAAGATAATAGTCAATGCTTTTTTCATAATATTTCCTCCTGTCTGTCTCCCGGCGTGGTGGGTTGCCGTCAGTCTGTTTTGGTTCCTTCAATATATAGTGTGGCTGCGCCGCTTTCACTTGCTAAAACCATAGTGCCGGTACAATGGATCACGCCATTCTCAGAGGTAAATACGACCGTATATGTGCATCTAATGCCATTATCACTATAATTATATATTGCCATGCCGGTGGCAGGGTCATAGTCAAGGGGCAAATCTGGTTTCTCACTAAACGCAAGTTGACCATTTTCGTTTTTGATGAGACTCATTAAACCGTCGTTGTTATCACCATCATCATTTGACATAACAAGAGGATAATTCCCAACGATTTCATCTAAGGGTAGCCCGCCAATCTTCACTTCTGTTACCGGCGCAGAGAGCTTAAAGCCGAGGCTTATCTCCGGCTCATCGTTATCAGGGTCGGCATCTGGCGGGAACAGTTGCAGCTCCTTGGGACAACCGGCCTGCACATAGCCAAGCAGGGTAAACTTGGTGGAAGCCCCGCCAGTTCCTTTGAGGGTTCCGCTCCAGCTCTCCTTCACCGCATTTTCGGAAAGCGGGGCGAAGCGCAGGGCGTAGCCGTCATACTGCGATTTCTCGCCATCGGGGACATCCTCTACGATGTTAAAGGTAATGCTTTGGTTAAAGAACACTTTGACCTCGTTCAGTGCGGCCAGATACGCGGCTTCGGCCTTGCGCTGCATATACACGCCGACGGACTGCGTTACCGGGTAGAGGCGTTCATAAAGCTGTGCCTTATAACCGTCCACTAAGGTTTTCATCTCCGCCTCGGTGGGGGTGGGGATGGTGACAGAGCTTTTACTGTTTTTCTCCTTCATTTCCGAAACGACAACTCCCATATCGGCACTGTTAAGCGTCCAGAATACGCGGGCATAGCGCTCTATCTCCGCTTCGACGGCAGCCTTGGCGTCGGCTTCGTTGGGGTTGGCTTCGGCTATGTCAATCAGCACCTGCCGCCAATCCTTTAAGCTGCGGGCCGTCCATTGAAAGCCCTGTCTGTCTTTACTGATGTATTCGTCGTTAAAATAAACATAGACCTCATCTATCTTATCCATTTTCATCGCCATGCCCTGCTCAAACAGACTGGTTATGGTGTAATCAAAAATGAACAGTCCGCTGGCGGCAAGTCCCCACGCGGCGGATTCGGCATAGGAGAGCGCCAGCATCGCCGTGTCCTTGTATAAGCCGAGGGTATCGGCGTCTGTCTTTTCCGTACTCAACATCACCGCGCCAATCTTTACCGCCGCCGCTACTTTGCCAAGCTTGTTCATCTTTTTGTAGGCGGAATCAGCCAGCGCAGTGTCAAAGGTCGGGCTGCCGACGGAGGCCATGTTCAAAATCGTACCTGTGAGGTCAGTGGCGAAGCCCATTTCACCGGCTGCTCCGGCCACACCGCCCAAAAATCCGTTATAGCCTGTGAGAAGCCGCGCTGCGAGACCTGCCGCTTCCTCTCCGTCCGCGCCGCCGCCCGCTACGTATTCGCGGAGCGTTTCCATGGCTTCCTGCTGTTCAAGACCCGCAAAGTCCGCATAAATGCTGATGATTTTGGCGCTGCGTTGCCCCTCGTTTTTGACATGGAATGCGCCAAAGGTGGAGAGATGGTCGGTGTAGATGACAAGCTCATTAGTAGCCGTGTCCACCTCGAACAGCACATCTTCCCACTCACCAGTGGTTTCGTTTCTGTACTTTGCACCCACGCATTTTGCAGGGTCCTGCCCATCCTCGCAATATGCCGTATCATAGGGGATACGCAAGGTAATGAAGTCCGAAAGCTCGGTCATTTCGCCCAGCCTGAAGTCATAGGCTTCTATCTTATAGCCTTCCTCCTTGTTTTCTTCCACAGGCTCCTTAGTGACGGTCAATTCTTCTTCCCTGTCCAGCACATAACCGCCCAGTTCCACACTGACGCCATTTTCCAGTTTGGTGCCGGTGGTCTCTGGCGAAAGTGTCGCCGCATAGCTTTTGCCACCGCCCCCACCGCATCCGGTGAGACTGCTTAAAAGTAGCGCCATCGCAAGTAAAATGGATAATATCTTTTTCATTTTGAATTCCTCCCTTTCGTTACCAATTTCTTATTTCTGCCCGTACCCTTGTTTCGCGCCATATCTTCTGTGCGATCTCCATGACGCTTTGCCTGTCGCTTAGACCGTGCAGTAACTTAACTCGCAACATTTTGCCATCGTCCCCAAAGGACAAGCAGATATGCTCTTTATTGATTTGTACCTCTCGCAGCCGGACACCGTACACACCTTCACAGCCCCATTGATAGACACGGTTTCCAAGCAGCAGTCCGAAGGTGGACACGATGGTTTCCTCTGCCTGTGTTTGGTTCGGTCGAGTTTCGGAAGTGACAATGCACGAAGGTACGGTTAGAATCCGGCTATCGCAGATCACCATCGCTGCATTAAGCAACCGACTTTGCCGATACAGCAGGAGCAGTACCACAGCGCTCACGCTACCGCAGGCAATGACCATTGCAAGCTTTTGTATCACAATGAACAGCACGGTCAAAAGTATGGCAGTCACAGAAATCACTACATAGATGTTTCGCCTGTCTTTTATCGCTTTCACCCTTGGATTCACCTCCTTGTGATACCCTAATCATAGAGATAGTGGGGGAAAAAGTCCCCCGCCAAAAGTATAATTTAACGCAAAAAACCACCTATACTTTAGTATAGGTGGCCTTGAAAACCGCTTATTTACAGGCTTTTGGACTATTCCTTAATCTGAGCCTTGAGTAAGGTGCTGATGAGTTCCGCCCGGCTGCTCACACCGTACTTGGAGAGAATATTTCCTACATGATACTTGACTGTACTCTCACCAACACACATGGCGGCAGCAATTTCCTTGTTCGTTTTTCCATCAAGGATCAGTGCAAGTACTTCATTTTCTCGTTCTGTCAAAGGGTCAATCAGCTTTAGCTGACAAACAACCGCCGACTGCTGGTTCTCAGTCATTTTTGCATAGGCAGAGAGGTAGGCGTGGCTTTTCAGCAGCAGGGTGAGCTGCCTGTTCAGCGGCGGCAGAATAACGAGCGTAATACATACTACCGTTAGTGCAATCACGGCTATCTCCGCCTCGGGAAGTTGTATGGAGGTTATCATCACTCCCAGCACATCGCCACAGAGTACGCCTAACACGTTGGCAGAAAGACCGATGCCAAACATTTTGGCGGGGTTCTCGGAATAATCCAGTGTTTCTCCAATGATGCTCCACCAGAACAAATCGAAAATACCGCAGGCGCCCAGCATCAGCGTGTCAACAATCAGATAGTCCACTGTGCCTCTTGAAAGAAGCATAAAGGTGATAAAGGCAGCGGCAATCATACCCATGCCAATATAGAGAAACTGTGAACGCTGTGCTTTATTCTTGGGCGAGAGGTTTCGCATGAAAACAAGAGCAACAATGTACGGCACAGCCCAATACCAGCTCACAAGACCGGTCAAATGTTCAAACGCCGGATTGATAACCTGATACATCAGTCCCGAAGTTACAGTAATAACAGCAACGAACAGAAACAGCACCAGCATGGGCTTTTTAATATCACCGAGAGATTTTTGATCCCCTGTCGGTGCTGCTGTTGTGATTGTAACATCACCAACAGGGAGCATTGTGGTAAATACCCCGCCGAGTATCAGGCACAGCATAGAAAGAAGCAGTCCAATAACGTGTGATAGGTTGACGGCAATCACGTTAATTGCAATCATAATGATGTTGGAGAAAATCAATACATCAGCACAGGATTTTATCCGTTCGTCCTTGGGCGTGAACTTTTTGAGGAAAAATCCCCACGCTGCCACGGCACAACCACCGGCATAGCCTGCCACCACCAGACCCACAAGCCAGAGAGTGGAGGGGGCAAAGAAAAACGGAACTGTCGCAATTAGGCAGATTACCATTCCGATTACCATGGTTGATTTTGCTTTGTTCGGCGTTTTGATAAAGAAACCGCAGGAAAACAATCCAACAAAATGGGCAACAATGGCTGCAAGTATGAATGTGTTGGTCTGTGTGCCAAAGGCATCTATCGTACTGTAAAGCACCTGCCCCTCAAATACGAAGGAGAGCAGATAGGCAAAGAGGCAGGAGAAAGCTGCCACAGACATCACTCTATGATTTCTGATATTTTTCACTTTGGCACCCCCTGTTCATCGGAGGCTCCGCCACTTCTGACCCACTCATCAATCTCGGCAGTTTTGAAGCGCCATAGCTTGCCAACCTTTGATGCCGGCATACCACGCTGTTCAATCCAGCGCATAATTGTGTGTCGTTTTACACCGAGGTAATCGCAGACTTCCTGCAGGGAAATCCATCTATCCTGAATGTTGTTTTCTGGCATGGCAAACACCTCGCTTTCAAAGGACATGACTAATTATATGATACTCCAAGCAAGGCAAATAAGCAATCTATATTGTAGTTTTATGTAGTATTTAGTTGTTTAACGAATATGCTTTCTAATAATTGCCCTGCAAACTTTAGCGAATTATTATTCCAACTTAATTTTAGCCAGCATTTCCTCTCCGGTAATTTTCCCATCAAGATAATCACTCCTCGCTTGCCGTGCCAGCTTTGCCCAGCTTGCATATTCCTCCGCCGACATATCCTTGCCGCTGAGCTCTGTTTCATTTTTATCGACAGCACGATAACGGCGAGAATACACCTTGTTGTATTCCGTCAGAAAAGCAAGCAGTGTGGTGCTGCCTGCGACACCCTTATCATAAAACAGCTTCGCCCCAACCTGCTTGCAGGTGCGACCGCCGTTATAAGGGCGATCACAAAAATCACGCTTGCGCTTATCGGTCAGCACGAAATAGCGGTTGCATAGCTTGCAACGCTTCACAAATCGTCCGTTTTTCAGCATATCGGTAAATTCAAAATAGAGCATCTCATCCAAATACTCAATGAGATAGTAGGGCATTAGGCTGACACCCTCGCCGTCCTGGTGCATAATCTCCAGTAGCTCATCCGTTTCACACAAATCCCAATCGTGAATGTCTTTCATGGTTTCCATATCCACCTTGCCGTTTTTCTTTGGCAGCAGCTCATATTTTATTTTTACCGTAGCTTCTGCAAATCCAGGATACTCCGATACAAACTCGCAAAGTCGCTGGGACATGATTGTGTCCGAGCGATTTTCTTTGTCCAAACAGGTGGTGACAGCCTTTGTGCATACCTCTTGCAAATCCAAGATGTGATCCAGTTCTTCAAGACAGGTTGCAAACGGGTGAAGCAAAGCGTTTTCAAACTCATTTTGTGCATGGATAGGCTCTTTCAAAATATTGTTCAGCAGACCCACCAAGAAAAAATAGACATAGCGGTGGTTGCCGGAAATTGTCTGTGCAACATCAAATATTTTGTTTCTGATGGTCTGGTAGTTTTCCATCGTCAGCGGAATGGATTTTGTTTCGATGAGCAAGTTTCTGTATTCTTCAAAATCCATCTCAACAAATTCAATCAGCCCATTGCCGATAAATTTCTGTGCGTACTGCGTGACCTTGTTGGGGTAAGCGTAGGCCATGGAGTAAATCAGCTTATCGCTGCCCTCGAAAATTTTGATGCACGGATATTGTTCCATCGCAACTCCTTTTGCAAATAATCGATTTATCACAGAATAGCTTATTTGCTATTCACTGTGTATTTTTAGTTTTATTTATAGGACAATGGTAACATAAGGAACTGAAAAATACAATATTTCATTCATTGCAAAATTGAATAGTCGGCGAAAGAGGATATACCTGCCACGACCTTGGAAAAGCGAGCGAGCAATACGATGGGGTGAGAGTCCCGGTCAGGAACGGCTTTCGATGTACCGACAGTAACGCAAAAAATTTGAGGAGGAAGAAAAATGCCAAAGAAATTAGAAACCATGGATGCCGAAACCTTAATGACCACACCCATGCAGCCGCTAAAATTTATTGTGCAGGGGCTGATACCGCAAGGACTTCATGTTCTTGCCGGATCACCGAAAATCGGCAAGAGCTGGCTTGCCCTGTGGATTTGTTTGCAGGTGTCAAAGGGTGAAAAGGTTTGGGATTTTGAAACCACCCAAAGCGAGGTGCTGTATCTCTGCTTAGAAGATAGCTTTGCTCGCATCCAAAGCAGGCTATTTGAAATTACCGATGAAGCACCACCCACACTGCACTTCGCAATTATGAGCAATGCCATCGGCAGCGGACTGGAAAAACAGATTGAAAACTTTATTAGCGAACACCCCGACACAGGACTGATTGTCATTGACACTCTGCAAAAGATTCGCAAAACCGTCTCCGCAAATGTGAACCCCTATGCCGCCGACTACGACGATATCAATGCCCTCAAGCAAATCGCAGACAAATACAAAATCGCAATTGTGCTGGTGCATCACCTTAGAAAAACCGGTGACAGCGATCCGCTGAATATGATTTCGGGCACCAGTGGAATTGCAGGCGGTGCGGACACCAATTTTATCTTACAGAAAGATAAGAGAACAGAAAACACAGCATCCCTCATCTGCACAGGCAGAGATATTGAGGGGCGAGAATTGTTCTTGGAGTTTAATCGCTGCACCTTTGTTTGGGAACTGGTTTCCCCCATCATCATCGATGCTCTGATTATCCCCGATGAAATTATTCTTCTCTGTGATTTTGTGAAATCAGTTGGCGGCTTCACAGGCACGGCAACAGAATTGGCAGAGGTTCTGAAATTGGAATTGCGACCGGCAGTGCTGAAGAAAAAAATCATCAAGCACATGGAACATCTCAATAAAAACGGTATTCGCTATTCTGAAAACCGCACCTTTGACCGCAGAGAATTTTCTCTCTGTTATGACGGCAATGACGATATGACGGTAAATCTAAGCCCCTTAAATTTGCCGTCTTTGCCGTCAGCATCGTCAGCGGAGAGTAATTTAGCCAGCATTGCCCCCTGTCCGCCCCTGTGTGCCGAGATTGACGATGGCGTCGCATAACGCTACCCCATCTGCGGAAAACCGCAAATTGAGCCACCGTTGCCAAGACCTTGGATTTACACCGATTTCAGATTGAGCGTAGAAGTTTCGGCTACGCTTTTTCCCACCTCGGGTGGGGGCGAGCAGAGCAGGCGTGTATACGCCCGCAACTCGCCACCTTTCGGGCAGAAGCCCGTACCCACTTTACGAGAGTTAAAATCCCAAAATAGTAAGGAGATGCAATAATCAATGAAAGACAAATTTGAAACCTTTAGAGCCTCCGAAAAGGAGCAACAGGAGCTAAAACGCATGGCGAAGAAAGCCAATATGAGCAAATCTGATTACATTCGCCACTGTGTTTTTAATAAGGAAATAACTGTTATTGATGGCTTAGATGATTTTGCTAAACAGCTGAAAGCCATCGGAAACAACTTAAATCAGCTGACCACTCGTGCTAATATGGGGCATTTTGAAGCAGTCAATTTAGCAGAAACCAAGGAGCAGTTAGGAAAAATATACGATTTATTAACAAGCCTTTGCAAGGGTGAAACAGCCACAGAAACCGCTGTTGCTACTGAAGAACCCTCCGTTACTGAATTACAAATTGAAACTGATACAGGAGATTTACCACTCAAAAAACAACTTGAAAAAGAACGCAATGGGTTTTTATCGTTCTTGAACAGGAGATTTTGATGGCAACAGTCAACTACATTCCTTACAAAAAACAGTCGGCATTCACCCTGCGTGGTGTGATGATGTATGTCTGTCTCAAAGAAAAAACGTTCTTACAAGACCAAGGCTATCAGTTAATCACAGGGCAAAACTGCTGTGCCGAAACTGCATTTTCTGAATTTACTGCCACAAAAGTACGCTACAAAAAGAACAACCAAGTGCAATTCTATCACTACACGCAAAGCTTCAAAGTTGGTTTGGATATAACTCCGCAGAAAGCTCACGAAATTGCACTTGAGTTTGCACACAAAAACTATCCCGACTATGAAGTTTTAATTGCCACTCACATCGATGCACCGCACATTCACTCCCACTTTATTATCAATTCGGTCAGCTTTGAACACGGAAAAAAGCTACATCAGACACCGCATACCTTGCGTGAATTGAGATTATCCTCCGATGAAATTTGCATGGCACATGGCTTTGAAGTCCTCCCAACCTACACCTTTGGCAGAAGTAAAACCCCCAGCCGTGCTCAGCGTAAGGCTCAGCAGCGAGGTGATAGTTGGAAAAATCAGCTTCAACAAGCCATTGAGTTTGCCATGACACGAAGCTCTGATAAGGAAGATTTTATTTTCAATATGGAACGACAAGGCTACTTTGTAAAATGGACAGATGCACGCAAAACCATCACCTACACCTGTCCCAACGGTAAGTCCTGCCGTGACGATAGGCTCTTTGGTGCTAAGTTTTGCAAGGTCAATATGGAGCTTGAGTTTGATTACAGACAGCAGAAAAAAGAGATTGATGAGGAAAGTGGTTGGGAGTATGAGCGTAAGCAATTTGATAATCAACACCACAGACAGGTACAACAGGAGATTTACAAGCCGAGAAATACAAGCAAAAAGCTAACCAATGAGATTTTGCACAATCTAAGATTTCTCGAAAAAGGTGTCAGTGAAGATGATGAACTGGAAACCATTGCTCACCTTGCAACCCTCACCGCCTTGTCCTTTGCCGGGGTATATATTTTGCTTGAAGCAATGTCCAACAGCCACTCACAAGACGAACTGGATGACCAAGATGTAACTGATTATATAGAAAAGCTACAACAGGAGCCTGAAAATTGTATCGACTATGAGGAAGAACAGGAGCAGGGCTTCACTATGACAATGATGTAAGGGAGAGCACTATATGAAGAAAACAGAAAATTTGAACACAGGATTTTACGGAGAATCCATGCCGCTTGTCTACAACGACGGCAACACGGCACGAACAGTTTATCGTGATACAGCAGTTACTATGAATGATGCAGAGTGTTTTACCGAGCGAAAAATGGTGGTGGATGGAAAGAACTTTTATGTGAAATCTATCTTTCCTATGATGCCAAAATCTACTCCAACCAGAGAGCTACTTGCCTTGGTAGACAGCGAAAAAGAATAAAAAACAATAGACTTGTGGCACTGAATAGGGTATGTTGGTGTTACCGTATTCAGTTTGTCGGAAAGGAGCTTATATGAAACAGACAACTGAAAAATATACAATTTTATACGCAAGACTCAGTCAAGACGATGGCAGCCAAGGAGAATCCAACAGTATCAGCAATCAGAGACTCATCTTGGAGAAGCACGCAAAGGACAATGGCTTTGAAAATCTCAAATTTCTATTCGATGACGGATACTCAGGTACTAATTTCAATCGACCTGCATTCAAAGAACTAATGGAGCTTGTAGAAAATGATGAGGTAGCAACAATCATAGTGAAAGATATGAGCCGATTTGGCAGAGAGTATTTGGAGGTAGGCAGATACACCGAAATTATATTTCCAAACTATGATGTGAGATTTATTGCAATCGGTGACAACATTGATAGCCGATATGGAGTTGATGATTTTGCCCCGTTCAAAAATATAATTAACGAACTTTATGCAAAAGATTGTAGTCGTAAAATTCGTGCAGCCAACAGGGCAAAAGCTGAAACCGGTGCAAGGGTTGGCACAAGGGCACCCTATGGTTATATGAAAGACCCTGATGATCCAAAACGTAAAATCGTTGTTGATCCCGAATCTGCTGAAGTAGTCAAGTACATCTTCAAGCTCTGTGTTGAGGGAAATGGTCCCAGCCAAATCGCCAAAAGACTCTCAGAAGAAAAGATTTTTATGCCGAATTATTATTGGTACACAAAGGGTATGTCATACACCTCAACTACTGACATGAGTAATCCCTACCGATGGGAACAGACAACGATCCGCCATATTCTTGAAAATGAAGTTTATTTGGGCCATACGATCAACCTCAAAACAACAACTAAGTCCTTTAAAAACAAGAAGAAAATTGAAGTGCCAAAGGAAGAACAGCTTCGCTTTGAGAATACGCACCCTGCTATTATCTCTCAAAAGGTATGGGATATCGTTCAAGATATTCGTCAGCACAAACGCAGACGAACCAATATGGATGAGCAGGATATGTTTTCCGGTATGGTTTACTGTAAGGACTGCGGAGCAAAAATGGTACTGCATCGTGCCTCAACAATGAAGAAAAGTGATTACAATTTTGCCTGCCGAACCTACAAGAAAAAAGGCAAAGAGGTCTGCACCGCACATTTTATAAAAGAGGATCAGCTTGCGAAAATTGTGCTTGATGATTTAAGGCGAGTAACCCATTATGCAAGACAGCACGAATTGATGTTTGCAGAGGTTGTGGCGAAGAAAAACAGCAAGGAAACTGGGAAAGAAATTACCTTGCTGACCAAAGAAATTGCTACTTTAAAACGACGTGATGAGGAACTGACCAAGCTGTTCAAAAGGCTGTATGAGGACAATGTCCTCGGTAAAATTCCCAATGAGGTGTTCCGAAAATTAAGCGATGACTACCTTGCAGAGCAAAAAGAAATCAAGTCCACCATTCCCATAAAGGAAAGTAAACTGGAAAAACTTAAGGATTCGGTTGCAAATGTCACTGCATTCATCGAGGAAGCAAAGGAGATCACCGAAATCAATGAGATAACGGCAACCATTCTCCACAGGTTCATTGACAGGATTGTTGTGGGCGAGCGTACCGAGAAATATTCGAGAACAGCACTGCAAGAAATTCAAATCCATTACCGCTACATCGGGCTGCTTGACGATGTCATTGAACAACCTGCCACAAGAGAACAGCAAGAAGTCGCTTAGAAACAGCAAAGGGCAGACAGCGAAAACTCACTGTCTGCCCAATACCACACCGCTTAGCCGTAGTTTAGGAAAATGTCCCTATGGGACTACGGCTAAACGACCCTTTCTTTTTATGTTCTTACAGCTCTTTCCTCCGCGAGGTCAAGATACAACTTGATGGCCTCACCGGGGATGTCCCACGGAATGTGGTTACCGATACACATCACATACCCACCGGTCAGCTTGGAGGTCTCGACCATCCGATCGACCATGTCCGAAATCTCATCGGGGTTATTGCGCTTCAAAATCCGGTTGTCACCCTCTCCCGCCAAAAAGCAGTCCTTATGATTTTTCGCGATGGTTTTATAATCCGTATACGGCTCGGAGATGATTCCGCTGGCCCCGCAGGCAAACACGTCGTCGGCGTATTGATCCATGCAGCCGTCGGCCATAAAGATGACCCGCTTCCCGGCGGCTTTCAGCATGCCCCAATATTCCTCATAGCGTGGGAAAACGTATTTGTGCATCCATTCGGGCGAACACACCGGCCCGCGCGTGGTCACGATGTCGTCGTGGCAGGTGACGAATTTGACCGGCAGTTTGGCGAAAACCGAGAAGACCCGCCGGTTGATCTCGGCAAACTCGTCCATCACGCGTTCAAAACGCTCGTCGAGGCAGCACTCCAAAAACAGTTCCCACCCGAATGTCAGCATCGGCCACATAAATGTGGTGTTGTAAAATCCGACGCCGCGCGTCGAAAACGGCTCCGGTTCGCCCCAAGGTTTCGGAAAGGCCTGTTCGTAGTGTTTTTCTATGCTCTCAACCGACGTAAAATCACTGTGCTCGACCACAAAACCCCAGTCGGTCATGTCGGCATGCTCCAGCGGGCTGAAATTGAACACGTCCTCGGCGGTCTTAAAAATTTGTTCGCCGTGGATAAACGTCCCGGTCTGCCCCGTTCCCCAGCGCACCGTGCCGTGACAGGTGTCGTCACCGGTCGGACGCGTGATCGGCGCATCGTCTTTCGGAACCGGAAGATCCAGCCGCGGATACATCTCCAACAGCCGCTCCCGGCATTTTTTCGGGTGTGCATAAGCATCAATGCCCGTAATCCAGGTCTCGGCGTCGGGATTGGACCAGTGCTCCCAATGCGGCAGATGTTTGGGCGCAAGCCCCATGAACGCGTCGTATTTCTCACGCCGGTACGTTGTAAAGTCCATTATGTTTTCCTCTCGCTAATCCAAATGGAACAACAAATTTAAATCTTTTGCGACCGGGCTGTTGTCGGGATTGGTCTCCATGATGTCAGCCATAAAATCCCACCATTTGCGGTTGATGGCGGTGTCAGCGCTTTTGCTCCATTTTGTCTCGTCCTCGATCTCGATGTAGCCGAACAGAATCAGCGTCTCGGGGTCGAGATAGATCGAATAATTTTTCCCGCCGTGCGCATGAATCATGTCGATCATTTCCGGCCAGAGTTCGTTGTGTCGTTTTTCGTATTCGGCCTCCATACCCGGGTAAAGTTTCATTTTAAAACCTTTGTAAATCATTTGCTCTTTTCGCCCTTTCACATCAAATTATGCATAATATTGACCGACCAACCGATTCAGCAGACGAACCGGCAGCAGTTTCTGGAGAGTGACGAAGACTTTATATTGAAAACCGATCGCCTTCAGCGGCTTCGGATGCTTTTGCAGTGCGGTTTTATAAAACACCTTTGCGATGACCGCCGGATCCATACCGTTCTGCTCTTCATGTTCCATCTGAGTCACCTGCCGTTCGATAACACCACCGTACAACGTGTTCTCAATCGGCGCTTTTTCACGTTTTTCCGTGAAGCCGGTCTTGGCGTCACCGAGCATCAGCGCACTCACCCGAATGCCGAACGGCCGCAGTTCGTTGGCCAGCGCACAGGCATAGGCATTGATGGCCGCCTTGCTGGCCGAATAAATGGTCTGGAACGGAATCGATAAGGTTCCGGCAACCGAACTTGTAAACAACAGCGTTCCGCCGCTTTCCCGCAGTTTCGGAATCGCGGCCTTCACACAATTATGTGCGCCGATAAAGTTGACCGAAAGTTGTTTTTCAACCGCATCCGTCCCGGTGAATTCAACTGCGCCTGAGATGCCGAACCCGGCATTGGCAATTAAAACGTCGATATGTTCAATCTGTGCCAAAGCTGCTCGAACCGCTTCCGGATCGGTGACGTCCGTTGTGATATGCAAGACGCCGTCATGGTTGTTGCCGTGCCGCGACAGATCATAAACCTGCCATCCGTTTTTAACGAACTCCAGTGCGCACGCAAGGCCGATCCCGTTGGATGCGCCGCTGATAACAACTGTTTTCACAATATTCATCCTCTTATGTTTGCGGGTTTCGGCTCCGCCGAAACCCGCATTTAATTTTTAATTCTTTTCTTCCGTTTCGATAACCTTTTTCATAATGTCCATCGCCTCGTCGAGCAGCGCGTCGGTGTGCGTGGCCATATAGCTGGTGCGCAGCAGGCAATCGGTCGGACCGGTCGCCGGCGGCAGCACCGGATTGACGTAGACACCCGCTTCATACAGATCTTTGGCGCGGGTCAGCGTCTTGAGTGCGTCACCGGTCGGCAGCGGAACAATCGGCGTCAGGTCGGTGCAGCGGTATTCGATGCCGCGTTTATCCATCCCCGCCCGGACATATCCCGCAATTTCACGCAGACGCGCCACCCGTTCGGGATGCTCACGCAGAATTTCAAGCGCTTTCAGTGCCGTGGCACAGTTGGCCGGCGGAATCGAAGCGCAGAAAATAAACGGTCTGGAACAGTGCCGCGTATGCTCGATCACGGCGGCATCGGCGGCCATATACCCGCCCAGCGATGCCAGCGATTTGCTGAATGTGCCCATAATAATGTCGACCTTGTCGGTCAGTCCGAAATGTTCGGCGGTGCCGCCCCCGCGTTCGCCCAAAACGCCGAGTCCGTGGGCGTCATCGACCATCACACGCGCGCCGTATTTTTCGGCCAGCGCCACGATCTCGGGCAGCTTGCAAATGTCGCCGCCCATGCTGAATACGCCGTCGGTGACAATCAGTTTTCCGTATTTTTCATCGATCTCCGAGAGTTTTTTCTCCAGGTCGGCCATATCGCTGTGGCGGTAACGCACCATCTGCGCATACGAAAGCCGGCACCCGTCGTAAATGCTGGCATGATTTTCGCGATCGCATAAGATATAGTCCTCACGGCCGGCAATGGCACTGATAATGCCCAGATTGGTCTGGAAACCGGTCGAAAAGGTCATCACGGCCTCTTTGCCCAGAAACGCAGCCAGTTCTTTTTCCAACTGTATATGCAGCGCCAGTGTCCCGTTCAGAAACCGGGAACCGGAACAACCGCTGCCATATTGTTCAAGCGCTTTCACGCCCGCTTCAATCACTTCGGGATGCACCGTCAGACCCAGATAGTTGTTGGAACCGAGCATAATCCGGCGTTTCCCCTCCATGACGACTTCAACGTCCTGCCGGGTCTGCAGCTCGTGGAAATACGGGTAAAGCCCCATCTCCTTGGCCTGACTCGCCATTGTTTTATCGTGATAGCATTTTTCAAGAATATCCATTCAAGCACTCCCTTAAAAGAAATACACATGTAAGCCGGAATTCATTTTACCACCTGCAAAAAAACCTGTCAACACATCACACAAATGCCCGCCTCTCATATAATGAGGTTGAGCGGCTATGTATAGCCGCAACCTGAAACGGAGGACATAATTATTATGAACGAGCGAAACGGATGCAATCCGTCGACCGGCTCTTTCCGGGAGGTTGTGAATTGCAGCGTTGACAGGATATACGATTCCTGCTATGACAAGGATTGTCTGGAAGATCTTCCGGTTTGTTTCACAAACTGCAGCCAGAATATCATCGACAATGCCATCGCCTGCAAGTTCAAGAAGTGCGAGATCGTCAACGTCATTGTGAACGTCGAGCCGATTCCGTATAACTGCGGATTCTACGCCGTCGACATCACCTTCTTCTTCCATTGCTGGTTCGAATGCTTCACCTGCATGGGCGACCACGGCCAGTGTGTTGAAGGCCTGGCCATCTACAACAAAAAAGTCATCCTTTACGGCTCAGAGGGTGACTCCATGATCTTTACATCCCAGTATTCCGGCTGCTGCAACGACTGCACGACCTTCAGCACCAATATGCCCAAGGCCACGGTCGAAACGGTACAGCCGATCGCGCTCTCAGCGCGTTTGCTGGACATCTGCGACTGCCCCCATCATCTCAACCGCTTCGGTGCCAATATTCCGGCTCCCATCGCCGAAAGATTTGAAGGTAACTTCAATGTCTGCGACCCACGCAGAGTCGTGCTTGCCACCATCGGTTTGTTCTCAATCGTCAGCATTTCCCGTAAAGTCTCCCTGGTCGTTCCGGCCTGCGGCTTCGGCGTCCCGCTGAAGGAATGCGTCGGCTCCGATGAAGACCCCTGCGAACTGTTCTACAAGATCCAGTTCCCGACCGATCAATTCTTCCCCCCGCGCATGAGCGAAAACAACAACAATGTAGCCCCGACCGGCTGCAGCTGCAACAGGTAGGCTCCGACACGATTTCCCCGGCGTGAAACGACGGGGTTATAACGACTGATTCTGTCAGCCGTTAAAGAAAATCTGTCAGACATATTCTCTCCCAAAACAAACACGGACGGTGCGCACCGTCCGTGTTTTGTCTTCTCTATACTTATAAAACTACTTTATCAATTCGCCGATCTTTTTTCGGAATTCGTCCACCTGTGACGGCATACGTTTGCCGAACGCGCACTCGTTTGAAAAATCCTCGCAGTTGTTTTTCAACGCGTCGTATCCGCCTTCTCCGAGACGCGCAAGCGCCGTTTTAACGATCTCCTCCGGTTTTCTGCGCTGTCGTTTCTCGGCAAGCGAATATTCCCGGACCTCCAAAAAACCGCCCAGCAAAAACTGCGGCAACCCGGTTTTTCGGACTTTCACCGACATTGGGTCGTTCACCCCATCACCGTTTTCGGCACAGAAGTGTACAACCTCAGCGTTGCCGACATAAATCCCGTGATGAAAATAATATTGTCGCCCCACCCGAATCTGATCACCGATTTCGGGTTGTTTTGCTTTCCAAACGCTCATTTTTCCGCCAGCTTTTCCTCGATAAAATTGCACACGTCACCGACCGTGACAAATGCATTTCCCTCCATTTGTGTGATTTCGATGTCGAATTCCTGTTCCATAGCGATGGCCATAATCAGCATCATAATCGATGAGAATCCCAAATCGCCGCCGAGAGTCGTCTCGTATGTAACGGCGTCAAGGTCGATCGAGTGATCCTTCATCACCTTTCCGATCAACTGCTTCAAGCGTGCAAAAACCATAGTTTCAGTTGTTCCCTTTCAAAATTTACGCTTTTCTCTTTTCTTTCTACAGAGACTCCAAAATCCGATCGACGACCAGCTGCCGAAACTCCGGCGACAACATCATAAAATAGGCGGTAAAGCCGGTCACGCGCACGACCAAATCGGGGTATTTTTCGGGATTTTTGTGCGCATCCAAAATCTTTTCCTTGTTCAGGATGTTGACGTTGATCAGCGTGCCGCCCTGATCGACATGCCCTTTCAGCAGCGCCATGACTTTCTCAACGCCGCCTTCTTCGGCTTTCAGGCCGGGGTCGAGTTCCAGCTGCCAGGGCGCGGTGTTGCCGTAACCCGGCTGAATCGCGGCGATGCCGTTCGCAACAGCGGTTGCGGCGCCGTCGCGGCGGAAATTGGTGTTGGGGTTTGCCCCGTGCGTGATCGCGGCATGAGATTTTCTGCCGTCGGGTGTCGCGCCGACCTTTGCGCCGAATTCCAGCGTGTTGGCCCAGGAAAACCACCCCGGGATCAAAATACGGTCATCGGGCATCGGGTAATGATGCACCGCTTCCGAGAAAGTCCGGCTGATCTTGTTCGCCCATTGATCACCCCGGCTGTTGCCTTGGCAGTACCGGTCTGACGATTTCAAAATCAGCTGAATCCGGTCATACGGCGCACCCTCGAAGTCGTGTTCCATTGCCTCCGTCACCTGCTGCCAGGTCAGCACTTTTTCGTCTTCCACACGCTGCTGCAGCGCGGCAAACGAGTCGGCGACTGTCGCAAGGCCCGCACCGTCGATGCACAGGTTAAAATACTCGGCGCATTGAGTCATATCCAGCCCCTGTTCGACGGTGTTATGCGAAATCAGATTCAGCACCAGTTCGGGCATATATTCATGCATATGTTCGAGTTGAAAATTAATGCCCTTTGCCGTGACGTCAATGGCCTTATTCAGATGGAATTCAAACCGCTCCCACAGCTTTTCAACGGTGGGTTCGGGTTCCGCCGAAATCTCTTTAAAAGCCACCTCAAAGACCTTTGCGACGTTGATTTTTACGGTGTCGTTCAGCGTATATTCCAGTCCGGGCAGCGAATTCCAGTGGCAGCCGACGGCCACGCGGTCACGCGCCATCGCAGCGGTCATTTTTCGGTTTTTCGTAAAATTCATCAGACCCTTGTCACCCGAAAACCGCGGCCAGCCGTTGCCGTCCTCAAACAGGTATTCAACGCCCTTGCGGAACAAATCCTGATTGATGCCGTCAAACAGCCGAATCGTGACGTTGAGTGTGATGTTGAGCCAGTGTCCGGCCTCAAGCACCAAAAACGAGAGTTCGTTGGTCTTGTCTTTTCCCTCGGCGTCGGGTCCGCCGATCTGATAATAATGCGGGTTGAGCAGCATCAGATTGGCGAGAATAAAGGTCGCTTTGTCGTCATCCAAAAGACCGGCGGCCTTGTCGCGCAGATAAAACGGATACAAAAACTGATCCAGCTGCATACCCGCACCCTCACGGTTATAGGTCCAAGAAGCGTTTTGAAACCACCCCATCCATTGGCACATCTCCAAAAAGGTGCGCGGCTCCCGCTGCATCAAATTGACGTTGCACTCATACATCTCCGCCAGCGTCTGCCGGAGATTCGGATCTTTTTCATCCTCCATCAGCTGTTTGATCACGGGCAGATGCCGTCCGATATAACGGATGATCGCCTCGACCACGCGGATTTCGGCGTCATAAAATTCATATTTCGACGGATCGTTCATTTCCCGGTAGTGTTTGAGCTTTTCCAACAGGCCCGAAAAGCCCAACTGCGCACCGATCTGATAGTCGGGCGCAAAATGCTGATTGGCGCCGATGCCGGTGATGATGTGATATTTCTCCTGATCTTCTTTCATCTCGTCGAAAGAAGCGACAAAATCGGGCCAATATTTCTCCCACTTAATACCCGCTATGTCCTGCAGCAGATAGGTATGCCGTCCGGCTAAAATTTCGACGGGGTCAACATAAAGCGGACACTCGTCATAATATTTTGCCAGATTAATCGAAAACTCTTCCGCGCCGCAGATAACGCCCGGGCGTTTGGTCACCGGTTCAAAATGAAACCCCTCCGGCAGCGGAATACCGCCGTTGTCATCGCAGTCGATATAACCTCTCTGTGCTTTTTTGGCGAGCGTCTGTTGGATTTTGGTCTGGTGCAGCAGCGCAGCCCTCTCCCGATACGTCAACATGTTTTGTGCCTCCGAAATTTTAAATAAAATCAACTCATTTTGATATTTGCGAAGCGGAAAGGAATCTGATATTTTTCAACGATCGGCCCCAGCATCGCTTTCAGCGCAGGTTTATCGGGCGTCTCGAATTTTTTGATAAAATCGGTGTCCTCCACCTGTTTGCTCAGCCCGAGCGGGTGATAGGGCAGAACCTCGTAATACGCCAGATTTTTCAGACCCGCGGCGAATTTCACGATTTTCTCCAGTTCGTCCGCCGCATCGTTGACGCCCGGAACCACCGGTGTTCGCAGAATGATCTTTGCCCCGTGCCGGTCGAGTTCCCTCAGGTTTTTCATAATCGTCCCGTTCGAAATCCCGGTGAAATCTTTGTGAATTTCGTCGTCAAACGCCTTCAGGTCGATCATCCACACATCGACGAACGGCAGCGCCTGTTCCATCCGTTCAAACGGCATGGAGCCGTTGGTCTCAACCCCGCAGTGAATGCCCCGCGCTTTGGCGGATTTGAGCAATTCGAGCAGAAACGGTGTCTGCATAAACGGCTCGCCGCCCGAGACGGTCAAACCGCCGGTCTCACCGTAATAGGGCTGATCGGCGGAGACCTCCGCCATCACCTCTTCAACGGCCGTCTCCTTGCCGCACAAAATCCTTGCGCCCGAATAACACCCTTCCGCGCAGTGTCCGCAGTGCAGGCAGAGCTTCGGATTGAAGACATATTCGGGATAGGTGTGGATGGCCTCGGGATTATGGCACCACGCGCAGCGCATATTGCAGCCCTTCAAAAAAACCGTCGTGCGGATTCCCGGCCCGTCGTGCACCGACATCCGCTGAATACTGGAAATCAGACCCGTTATACCCATCGTTCGCTTATTTTGCCTTTCTGATGATCTTCATACTGCCGGACCGCTGAAAATCGGTCGTGCGGATCGTAAATTTGTCGATCTGCATATAGCGCGGCAGATTGCGGTTGATTTCAACCAAAGCCGCCTTAAACGCCGTTTCCATGTCGGCAATTCCGTCGGCCGTGCCGATGTTCTCATGCGGCAGAACCTCGACCGCGATCACCTGTGCGCCGAAGTCGTTTTTATCCTCATACACCAGACAGTCGCGCACGAACGGAATCGCGTTGACCAGCGCTTCCAGTTCTTCGGGCGAGACGTTTTCGCCGTTGTCGAGGATGATCAGATTCTTGGTGCGCCCGATGATGTAAAGTCGGCCGTCCTCGTCGAATTTCGCCAGATCGCCGGTCTTGAACCAGCCGTCGCCGAACGCCGCCGCAGTCGCTTCCGGATCGTTGTAATAACCGTCGAACAGATTGTCGCCCTTGAGCCACAGTTCGCCGTCAACCAGTTTCAGTTCCTGATTGGGGTAGGGCATTCCGACCGAATCCGGGTGGGTCAGAAAGTCACCGCTGCCGCTGACGAGGTTGGCGGTTTCGGTCAGCCCGTAACCCGGGCATACCGCCACGCCGAGTTTGTCGAACTTGGCGATCAGATCGGGCGAGACGGGTGCGCCGCCGCAGATGATGCATTTCAAGTTTCCGCCCAAAGCACCGAGGCCGTAGGCCGAGGCGATGGTATAGAGCAGTTCGGCCAATGCCGGAACCAGCACCATCGTGTCGGGTTTCGCGGCGGGCAGGTCCTTCATAAACGCCTTCATGTTCGCGCATAAATATAACAGCGAACCGGTATAACAGGCGGTCAGCAGATTGCGCACCAGCCCGAACACATGGATGAACGGGATCATCGCGTAATAGCGGTGGAAAAACGCCTTTCCGAGTCCGTAAGCGCCGTTTTGCGCACCGCGCATCAGCGCTCCGTGGGAGAGCAGCGCACCTTTCGGCATTCCGGTCGTGCCGCCGGTAAAGATGATAACCGCCGGCGCGGACTTTTCGATGCGGCTTGCCGCAGGCGCTTTTTCGCTTTGCGCAAGGTCCTCTTCGATATCTGCTGCGTTGAAAAATTTCACATCGGGACAAGCGGCTTTCACCGGTTCGACCGACGCCGCAATCTCGGGATTAAACAGCAGCATCTTGGCTTGAAACTTCTTCAGCGAGCCGATCATCGCGGGCGGCGGAAGCTGTACGGGAACCAAAACCGCCACACAGCCGAGCGTTGTCGCCGCAAAGAAGAACCGCACAAAATTATACTCGTTTACGAAGGCAAACGCAAGATGGTCGCCCGGTTTTACGCCGTTTTTTAATAAAAATCCCCGTGCCGCAGCCACATCCGCGTCGAGTTCGCGGTAGGTCTTGACATGACCCTCCCACGCGACGGCTTCACGGTCGCCGAATCTCTTCACGCTGTCGCACAGCAAGCCGGAGATGGTCGGAATGTAGACGAGTTTTTCGAACTCGCCCTCATCCAACAAATTTTTAAAATACGTTCTGCTGTCCATTTTCAAATGCCTCCTTTTTTTCATTTATGCCGCTGCGCTTGTTCCGGCATCGACGCCATCATGCGGCGCAGTTCCTCGGTGTGTTTTTCAAGCATGTCCGGCGATGGGAAACCGCCGGAATTATACGCGGAAAAGTCAATCGGACGCCCGACGATAATCTCTTGCCGCCGAAAAATCCGGCAGGGTTTTACCGTATAAATCGGAATGATCGGTGCGCCCGAAGAGAGCGCCAGAAGAACAGCGCCCGGCTTGAACGGCAAAAGGCCGCCTTCGGGTTCTTCGCCGGGCAGTTTGAGGCGGCCCTCGGGGAACAATCCCACAACGCCGCCCGCTTTCAACACGTCAAGCGAATAGTTGAAACTCTCCAAATCGATGGATTCGCGGTTGATCTTGATGCAGCCCATCGACCGCATGAACCAGCCCATCAAAGGACCGCTTGTGAAAACCTCATCGGCGGCCACAATCCGCACCCGCCGCCTCATAAACGCATGGGACATCATCACCGGATCCCAGTAACTCCTGTGATTTCCGATCAAAATCGCGCTGCCCTTGATTTTTCGGGTCGCGCCGTCGAGATAACGGTATTTCGTGCCGAACGCAAGGCGCATCAGCGGCCATGCGGTGATGCGGACAAAATCCATCACGAACCAACGCGGGTTCAAAACGCCCGTCTGCCCGACTTTTTCCCGGAGCCGCACCTGCTTTTCAAATCCGAAAATCTTCTTTTTCAGCAGCCCCGCGATCTCCTCTGCTTTTTCGGGCGATGGGTCGACCGTATCGCAGTATTGGCTCAGATACATCTTCTCGCCGATCATCAGCTTGGCGCGTTTGAACAGCCCGTATTTCCCCTCGAACCACACCGGAATCACCGGCGCGCCGCTCTGGAGCGCCATATAGACCACGCTGGGCTTGAACGCCTCGCTGTCGCCGTTTCTGATCAGGCGGCTCTCGGGAAACACGATCACCACGCCGCCTTTTTTGAGCGTGTCGATGCTCTCGGCCAAAAACGAGACGTTTCCGCTGCCGCGGTCCACCCGAATGGCGCCGAGTGCTTTTAAAAACCACGGCATCAGTTTGCCGCTCTCATACACGACCTCAGCGGCCAAAAAGCGGCAGCTGCGCCCGAAAAACGTGAAAAACAACACCACGAAATCGAACATGGAGGTGTGGTTTGCCGCGATGATCGCCGGCCCTTTGATTCTTCGGCTCTGCCGCTGCCGATTTTCGTAATAGGTCTTGCGTTTGAGATACAGCAGTTCGGGCAAAAACGAGGTGATTTTGATAAACCAGATCATGAAACGGTTCAATTCCCGTGCTCCTTTTGGGGTAGTTCCACCCCGAGTTCTTTTGCCACGATCTCTTTGGTGTAGGTCTTGTGCATTTTAAACGCCAGCGCCCAGCCGAGCAGGCAGGTCACGCAGACGATGATCGGCACAAACATCAACCCCAGCTTAAACGGTTCTCCCGCAGGCGCGGTGATGCCGAACAGTTGGTCGGCGGTCAGCCCTTTGATGTATTCGTAGACGACCCCGGTCGAAATCGCCGCCGCCAGCGAAGTGAACAGCGCCTGCATCGCAAAATACGACGCGCTGCGGTTCTTTCCGGTCAGTTCGAGTTCCACCGCAGCCAGTTGGGTCGGCACGATATAGGGCATCGCAAAGAACGCGCCGATGCTGAAACTGCTCATCACGCCGCCGATGCAGCCGATCACGACCTGCGCGGTCACGTTGTCGGGCCAGAAGATTTTCCCGCCCGCAATAAAGCCCAGAATCGACACCGCAAACAGCAGAAACGCGGTCTGAACCGCAAACCGCATGCCCTTTTTGCGGAAGATTTTATAAAAGAAATACAGCATCAGCGGCACAGGTGCAAACGCCGTCGTGTTCATGATGGCCGCATAGTTCGCGCCGAGGCCCATCCACCCCGAAATCAGGGCGTTTTGCGCGGCCAAAAAGATCTGAAGCCCGAAAAAGACACAGCAGTTGACCAGTTCCCACTTGATAAAGGACTTGTTTTTCAATACGATTCTGAGGTTTTCCCAGAACGGGATTTTCGGTGTGTCTTTGGTGGTGTCGCCGTATTTGTCGCCCTCTTTGATCATAAAAACGGGAATCAAAATCGTCAGCATCAGCGGCAGCGCATAAAGCGCGACCGAGCGGATGTTGACGCCCGTGCCCAAAAACACCGGCACCAGCGCATACACGAGCGAATACCCGACCGTGTCGAAAAACGCCTTATAGCTCGATACCCGCACCCGCTGGGGTTCGTCTTTGCACACCGTCGATAAGCTGCCGTAAAACGCCAATAAACACATCGTATAAGTCGTGAAGAACAATACGCCCCAAATCATAATCCAAATCGTGTTTTTCACGCTGTTCTCGACGAATTCGAGCGGGATCCACATCAGCAGATAGGCGATCATCATCGGCAGAAACGAAACCACGATCGCGGGTCTGCGGTTACCCCATTTGGTGCGCAGATTGTCGGTCAGATGGGCCAGCGGGATGTCAACCACGCCGTCGAAAATCCGCCCCAGCGACCATAACAACCCCCATACCGCCGGAAAAATCAACGTATAGCCGGCGACGCTCCATTGGGCCTTGTCGGCCGACAGCGCGACCGGATAGACGGCGTCGGTAAAATAGGCCATCAAAAACACCATCATGATATTCGGCCCGAACCCGGACGCGGCATAGACAAATTCCTTCCATCGCTTATCCAGCGAATGCATAATAAAAGTCATCCTTTCTGTCTGCTAATTCTTCATAATAAATCCCGCGAATTCCGCAGGGGTTGCAAAAAATTCGGACGCGCCCAGCGAGATGGTCACATTGAATTCGGCGCAGATTTTCTCGACCAGCGAAAAATACTGCAAACTGTTCCCGCTGAGGTCGTATAAAAAATGCGCTTCGGGCTTGACGGGTTCTTCGGCGGAGAGCACCTCGGTAAAAAGTTCGCATACGCGCCCGAGGGTCTTGATGTAATAGCCGCCGTGTTTTCCCTCGAGGACAGCCATCTCCGAGAGTTTGACTTCCCGAAATCCGGTTTCGCCGTTTTCGAGCATTTTTGCGACCGCTCTGCGCTGCACCTTGCATTCCAGCACCGTCGGAAGATCCTTTTCGGCAAGCAGCACCCGTCGGACCTGCATGTTCATCGGCAGCGCGGAATTGATTTGAAACACCTGCGACAGCACCCCGTCGATCTGATAGGGTGTGGCGTTGTCCTCCGGCCGGACGATCAGCGCCGGACAGACGGTGTTTTTCGCGCCTTTGACGCCCAGCACGCACAAATGCTTGACGCGTTCAATCCGAAAATGACACTCAATCGCATCCGGACTCAGATTTTCACCGTTTTCGCAGATGATCAAATCGTCTTTGCGCCCGTCGATCCAGTAATCGCCCTTATCGCCGCGATGCACCAGATCGCCGGTATAAAACGGTTCCTCCGGTTTTCTTTCATGTAATACGCCGTTCTCGATAATCGCATGGGCAAGCGAATTTCCCCGCACAATCAGTTCGCCGCTGTCACCGCCCGCAATCTCATAAGTCACCGACGGGAACGGTTTGCCCACGCTGCCCGAGAGCCGTTTTTCAGCCGGCAGCGCCAGCTGCACCGACGTGATGCCGATCTCGGTCATGCCGTAGCCGTTGTAGAGCGGATAGCCGATCGCGTTAATCAGCCGCAGGGTATTTTCGTAGATATAACCGCCGCCGCTGATGCAAAACCGCACCGACGGCCCGAAGACCCGTTCCAGCACCTCTTTGAAAATCGAGGCGCTCACCAGTTTTCTGCCGAACTGCGGGAAAACCGACTGCAGCCAAAGCGAAAACCCGACGCCCTTTTCAAATTTCGCGGCGAGTTTTTCTCCTCGGTCCGCGATCTCTTTTTCGATGCCCGCGGCGACGGTGTTCCACAGCACCGGAATCGCGAAAATATGGGTCACGCCGTGGCGGCGGCAGGCGTCGCGGATGGCCTCGTGGGTATAGCCGGATGAAAAAACGAACGTGCGCCCGAAAAAGCTGAACCACAGCAGATTCGCCACCAGCCCGAAGATGTGGTAAAACGGCAGAAACGCCAGCAGTTTGGCTTCGCCTTTGTAATAGCTCTCAATGGTCGGGTTGGCCTTTAAAACATAGCGGCTGTTGAAAATCTGTTCCGAAATCGCCCGTCCACGGTAAAGGCAGAGCTTCATGGTGCCGGTCGTGCCGGAACTGCACAGCGCAATCTCGTCCGCCCATGCGGGTTCAATCGGCTTTTCGGGCTTTCGGATCAGCTGATTTGCGTCGATAAAAGGATATTCGCCGAACGGGGCGTCGGAAATCACGGCGGCGGCGTCTGCGGATTTCAATACCGCGCCGATGTCGTCCTGCGGCGCTCTGGTGTTGACAAGCAGCGGACGGTATCCGGCCATCAGCAGCGCCCAGAACGCGACGATCCACTCGGGGCTGTTTTCGAGCTTGATCCCGACAAACCTGCTGCGTTTTTGTTCCCCGAGCGCGGCAAAAAGCACGCCTGCGGCGTCCTCGATGTACGCTTTGCACTGCGCATAGGTGATTTTAGCGATTTCGCCGTCTTTTTGATATTCCAAAAAGACGTTCCCGCCGAAGCTGAAAACGACTTCAAAAATAGCCCGAAACGTCAGATCGCTTTTTTCAAGGTCGGAAAGCGCCCTGTTGTAATATTTCATACACACTCCCCGCGCGGTGTTTTTTGCAATATGGCATATGCCGCTCACATCCAAATCAGAACCGGCGGCGAAACATACGAAATCAGTTTATCATAACCCGCAAATCATTGCAAGAAATTTGTCATTTTAGGGCGAATCCCACCGCATGATGCCGGTTTCAAACGTGTCAAAAAATCTGTCGGTTTTTATAAAACGGGAAACCGCTGAAACGGTTTCCTGCGCGCCGCTTCCACACTCGGTATTTTTCTCTGTAGGGAACGGTCTTGACCGTTCCGAATGAAAATTCGCCAGAGACAATGACCGTCTATTATTCAACAGCAGACAGAACATACCCAAACGGGTGTTGCCCGCTTCGGAGACGGTTATCGAACAAAGTTTGAAGACCGTTTCCTACAAAGCAAATCCTCCGCCGAATCCCTCTCTTGAAACGCAGGCGGAAAATGTGGTAAAATAAATTCAACAAATCCGGAGGAACACGAATGCTCAGATTCATCGTCGGCCCCGCGATGTCGGGCAAGACATGGGAAATACAAAAACAAGCCGCCGAATACGCCGAAAAAGGCGAAAAGGTGTTGTTTGTCGTGCCCGAGCAGTTCGTGTTTTCCAGTGAGCAGATGCTGTTAAAAGCGGGCGGCGAACGGTTCATGCGCACCGCCGAAGTGCTGTCGCTGTCCAAACTCGCCCACGCGCAGGGCGCCGACGGCTGCAAAATGGCCGACGCCGCCGCCAAACAGGCGCTGATGTCGCTGGCGGTCTCACAGGTCTCGGACGAATTAACGATTTATAAAAAGCAGTCCGCCCGTGCCGACTTCATCCCGATGGCGCTCGCCGCGATCCACCGTTTAAAACGCGCCGCGCTCGACGAGACCAAACTGCACGACCTCTTTCTTCGGGCAAAAAGCCCGTTTTTAAAACAAAAGCTCTCCGATCTCGCATTGCTCTCGGGGGCTTATAACGCCGTCATGGGTGACAAATATTTCGACCCCGACGACGACATGAAACGGCTGGCCGAAATTCTCGAAGACAACAACCCCTACAAAGGCGCCTGCATCTTTTTCGACGCCTTCAAGGACTTCACCGGCGTCGAATACGACGTTCTGCGCCCTTTAGTCCGCGACGCCAAGGAGGCGGTTTTCACCTTTGCCTCCGACCGCGAAAACTTTTTGAAATGCGGCAGCGGCGCGCTGTTTTCGACCGTGGATCGCACCGCTCTGAAACTCATCGAAACGGCAAAAGAGACGAGACAGCCCGTCGCCGAGACCGAATTTCTTGAAAACACCTATTTCAACAGCGCCTTTTTGGCCTCTGCGGAAAAGACCTTCCGCACCGGCGCAACCGATGTGGAAGGCCCCTATGACGGCAGTTTGCGCATGACCCGCTGTTCCGGCCCGGTCGAAGAGGCCGAACGCGTCTCTCAGGCCGTCGAAAACCTCGTGCGCAAAGGCGATATCCGCTACAAAGACGCTGTGATCATCGCCCGCGACTGCAAACCGCTTCAGGGCATTCTCGACCGCGCGTTGGCCAAATATAATATCCCGTTTTTCTGGGACAACCGCAAACCGCTGTCGGCCTCACCGGTCTTCCGGTTTCTGCGCGGCGCGCTCGAAGTCGCCTGCGGCGACGGCGCAAAGCTGCTGGGCTGCCTCAAGTCGGGCTTTTTCGACCTCGATCAAAAATCCGTCTGCAAACTCGAAAATTACGCAATCGAAAACGGCAAGCGGACGCTGTCCGATTTCCGCAGCCCCTGGCCCGATCCCGAGATCGATCAAGTCCGTGCATCCGCCATGCAAAAACTCGACGCGCTTTCCGCCGGCATCGACAAATCCGACCCCATCGGTTTTGCCAGGGCGGTCTATGAATTTTTACAGACCAGCGGCGTGCGCAAACGCTTTGACGAACTCGTGGAACTCGAAAAAATCCCGCGTCTCGAGGCGATCATGACCGATCCCCGGCGCGCTTACAATACCCTGATGACCCTGCTGGACAGTTTCGTTGCGGCGCTCTCGGAAAACGAAGCCCTTCCCAAACTCAGCAAACGCCGTTACTGCGATATTTTGAATCTGATGGCCGATGCGATGACCATCGGCGAAATCCCGGAACACATCGACTGCCTGCAGGTCGGCGACGCCGACCTGATCCGTCCCGCGAACGCCAAAGCGGTGTTCGTCATCGGCGCCAACAGCGGTGTTTTTCCGGCGGATCCGTCCGAATTTCAACCGTTTTCCGCTTCCGAAAGCCGCGAACTGGCCGAACTCGGCGCCGATCTGGCCGACGAACCCGAGCGCCAGATCGCCGACGAGGATTACCTCGTTTACAGCGCCCTGTTCTGCGCCCGCGACTATCTGTGGGTCAGCTACAATTCCGCCAACCTCAGCGGCACCGAAAAACTCCAGCCCTCGCCGTTCGTCAACCGCTTAATTGAAATCGCGCCCGACGCCGAAAAAATCCCCGAATCCGGTTTTGCCGAACGGGTTTTCAATCCCGAACAGGCGGCGCTGCTGCTGACCGAATCGGACCCGGATGAATATGCCTCGTTGGAAGCCGCGCTGAAAGACACGGGACACGCAAACTTAGCCGAAGCGCTCAAAGAGAGCGCCGAATACGGCAAAACCCAAAACGCCCGAAACGCCTCCGCATTGCTGTTCGGCAGGAATATGCACCTCTCGCCGTCTCAAGTCGAGAGCTTTTCCCAGTGCCGTTTCGCCTATTTCTGCAATTACGGCCTCGGCGCAAGGCCGATCCGCCAAAAGAAACTCGACGCCGTTCAGTGGGGCACGGCGGTGCATTACGTCATGCAGCATCTGCTCCAAAAATACCCGCAGGGCGTCACCGCGTTAAGCGATGAGACGCTGACGTCCGAGATCGGCCTTTTGTTGGACGAAGCGGTCAAACTACTGATGCCGCCCGATTTTTCCCCGAGCGGTGAGGCGAAATTTTTTCTCGAAAAACTCAAAGCCGGATTGGTCGGCGACGCACGCCGCATCTCGGAGCACCTCGACAAAAGTTTGTTTAAAATCGACGGCTGCGAGATCGAGATCGGCCCCGATAAAGAGATTCCGCCGCTGGATTACGCATACGGCGACACGAATGTCATGCTGCGCGGTAAAATCGACCGGGTGGATCGCTACGACGCCCCCGACGGCAAGACCTACCTGAGCGCCGTCGATTATAAAACCGGCAGCACGAATTTCACGATGGCATCCCTTGCCGACGGCAGTAAGATTCAGTTGGCTTATTATCTCAAAGCCCTGTGCGCCGACGGCAGCAAATACAGCGGCTGCATTCCCGCCGCCTTCTTCTATTTCCCGCTCAACGTCAAATCCGAAATTTCAAATTCGGACGAACCCTCTTCGCGGATCCGCCCCAACGGCAAACTGCAGGGCTTTTTCCGCGACGGGGACACCTTTGCGGCGATGGGCGGCAGCGATTACTGCAAATTCACCCGCAACAGCGGCGGGCTCGATATGGACGGCGTCTTCGGCATCGTTGACAACCTTGTCACCGACATGGCGCAAAAACTCGCGGAGGGCGATTTCACCGCTATGCCCGCCCACAAGAGCGACTGCAAATTCTGCGATTATTACCGGGTCTGTTCTTTCCGGGGCAAATCGAACGAAGACGGAGAGGAGGCCGAAAGCGATGCGTGAACGGCAGCCCAATCCGGAGCAGGAAAAAGCCATCGTTTTCGAGGGCGGCAACCTTCTTGTCTCCGCGGCGGCGGGCAGCGGCAAAACCAGCACGCTGACCGCGCGTGTACTGCGTAAAATCCTCGACCCCGGCAACCCGATCGACATCGACCGGATGCTGATCGTCACCTTCACCCGCGCAGCTGCCGCCGATATGAAAAATAAAATTTCGACGGCGCTGTCCGAAAACAAAACCCCGCGTGCCGCCCGTCAGCAAATGCTGCTCCCGATGGCCCAGATCTGCACCATCGATGCGTTCGGGCTGTGGCTCATCCGGCAGTACGGGGCGGCCATCGGTTTGCCCGTCAACATTTCGCTCTCGCCCGAAGAGCGCGTCCGATTGCTGGAGGACGACGTCCTCAGCGCTTTTATCGCCGAAAAATTCGAGTCCGGCGGCGAGGACTTTTTAAAGTTCGCCGGCACGGTCGCCGAAAAAGACAGCTCCAAGCTGTTCGGCGTCATCAAAGGCCTTTCCGACTTTTTGCAGCCCCTGCCGAACCCCGCGTTTTTCCTGCAAAAACAGCTTGAAAAATGCGCGCCCGAAAATGATTTTTATCCGGAACAGGCCGTCTGTGCCGTGCGGGAAAAAGCCCGTGCGCTGGCCGAAAAATGCCGCGAATTTATACCTTTTATCAACGAAAAATACCGCGATTACGTCGTGCAGCTGGCCGAGAGCGCCGAAGCCGCATCCGATTACGCCGATCTGTATGATTTGAAATTCAAAAAACTCCCGAACGGCTGCAAATCTCCCGAAAATCCATCCGCACCGCTGTTTTCCGTCCTCGGTCGATACAAAGACGCCGTTACGGAATTAAAAACCGATTTGCTCACGACCCCGCCCGAAAAACTCGCCGCCGAAAACGCCGCCGTCAGAGCGCACCTCTCGGTGCTGTTCGATCTGACGATGGGTTATCTGCAAAAATGCGCCGAGGTCAAAAAGGAGCGGGAGGTCTTCGGCTACGCCGACATCACGCGGTTTTGCGCCGATCTGCTTTTCAAAACGGACGAAAGCGGCTTGCCGATACCCACCGAACTCGCCGGACAGGTGTCCGAAAAATTCGACGAGATCATGATCGACGAGTTTCAGGACATCAACGAGCTGCAGTTCGCCGTTTTCAATGCCATTTCGCGCGGCGGCAATCTCTTTATGGTCGGCGATATGAAGCAATCCATCTACCGCTTCCGCAATGCCACGCCGCAGGTGTTTGGCCGCGTCTGCGAGCGCAGCGGCCCGCCCGAGACCGGTGAAAAAGACGTTTTGATTCCGCTGACGAAAAACTACCGCTCCGAAAGCGCCGTCATCGACGCCGTCAATTTCGTGTTTTCGCAGCTGATGCACGGCTCCGCCGAAATCGAATACGACCGCGACCAGCGCCTCGTCTGCCGTTATGACGACAAAGCGGACATGGGGCTGGTTAAATTCTGTCCGGTGCAGACCGGCGCCGAAACCGACCCCGCATCGGCGGAAGCGGACGCAATTGCGGCGCAGATCAGAACTTTGGCTGAGAACGGCATTCAAACTTCCGACGGCCTGTTTTTTCCGAAATTGTCGGATATCTGCGTGCTTTCCTCCAAAAACGATTATTGCAAACGCATTTCCGAGCGCCTGACCCGACAGGGACTCGCCAATTACTGCATGACCGAACCCGACTTTTTCGATCTGCCGGAGGTCAAACCGCTCCTGCATGTGCTCTGGGCGACCGACAACCCGCTCAACGATCTGGCGTTGCTCTCGGCGGCGCTGTCTCCGGTCTGGCACCTCAGCGCCGACGAACTCGGGACCATCCGCGCCGAATACCGCGAAAAGACGCTGTTTTCCTCGATGGAACGCGCTTCTCAAAGCGATGCGCCGTATGCCGAAAAGTGCAAAAAGATGCTCGACGATCTCGATTTATTGCGCCGCTACAGCGCGATTCTGCCGCTTGGGGAGCTGATTTCCTGCGCGGTCGAACGCACCGGATTCGAGGCGACCGCTGCGGCGATGGGTACCGCAGGCGGCAAAAACATCGCCCAACTCATCCGTTACGCCGCCGACTGGGACGCACGCGGCGTCGATCTTTCGGCTTTTAACGCGCTGGTCGCCGACGCAATCGCAAACGGGCGCAAAGTCGAGAGCGGCGGCGCAATCCCCGCCGATGCCGTCACGATCTGCACCATCCATAAGAGCAAGGGACTGGAATTTCCGGTTTGTTTCTTGGCCGGAACGGTGGGAACATTCAATTTCCAGTCCAAAACGCCCGGCCTTGCCGCCGATCTCGACGCGGGTATTTCCGCTGTCATTCCGACTTCGGATGGCGCGGGCCGCTATAAACCGCTCGCCTACAAAGTAATCGGGCGCGCATCCCGCCAAAAATCCCTCGCCGAAGACCTGCGCCTTTTATACGTCGCGATGACCCGTGCCAAAACCGCGCTGATCATCACTTCCGCTTCCCAAAATCCCGCCGATATGATCGCAAAAATCGCGGAAAAGGTCGACGGCGCCGACGGCGGGGAAATTTTCGACAACGGGAAGTCCTTTGCCGAATGGCTGATCCCGGCTTTTCTGCATCATCCGTCCTGCGATGCGCTGCGCGAATCCGCCGGCGTTGATTTCGAACTCATCAATACCCCCGGAACCGTGCAGGCCGAATTCATCACGCCCGAAAAGATGCGTCCGCAGACGCTTTCGCAAACCGCCGAAGCCGAACCCGATCCCGTTCTCGTTCAAAAGCTGACCGAACGGTTGAACAATACCTACAAATACGCTCCGCTGACCGAACTCTCCTCCAAATACACCGTCACGGAATTGGCCGAGGGCAGGGACGACGACGAATTGACCGTCCCGCGCTTTGTCGCGGGCGAGAGCGGCACGAGTTATGGCACCGAGATGCACGCGTTCATGCAGATGTGCGACCTGAAAGCCAAGGACGCCAAAGCCGAAGCCGATAAACTGTATCGCGCGGGCAAACTCTCCAAACGCGCATTGGAAATGCTCAATTTCGACGCCGTAAACAAGTTTTTAACCTCATCCCTGTGCGCCGAATTCACCGCCGAAAATGTCACCGTCGAGCGGGAATTCGATTTCATCTCCACGATCCCGCTGTCCAAGGTCAAATCCACCGCGCCCGAATTTGCCGACGAGCCGGTGATCCTACAGGGCTGCGCCGACCTCATCGGCGTCCGCAGCGGCAACGGGTTGATTCTGGTCGATTATAAAACCGATGCGCTCACCGATCCCGCGCAGTTTTTAACCCGTTATAAAGCCCAACTCGACCTCTACGCCGAAGCCCTCTCCCGCATCTTCGGCCTGCCCGTTCTGAAAAAATCCATCTGGTCTTTTAAACTCGGCAGGGAGATCAAAGTCCCGGATTGAGGTCTGAAAAATAAATGTAAGAGCGGAGATCATCCGCCCGCCAAATAATCTTATTTCACTCAGGAGGCAAAACCATGCAGAAAAAAGAGATTTCCTACCCGTCCGCAAACGGCACCGACACCATCCGCGCCTACATCCGCCTGCCCGAAGAACCCGAAAAAGCCATCGGCATCGTCCAAATTTCGCACGGCGTGTGCGAATATTTCGGGCGGTACGAGTGGTTTTGCGACTTTTTATGCAAAAACGGGCTGATCGTCTGCGGCAACGACCATCTCGGCCACGGCAACAGCGTAAAAACGCCCGAAGACCTCGGCTATTTTGCCAAAAAAGACGGCTGGAAATTCCTTTCCGAAGACGTCTACACCTTGACAAAGCTCATCAAGGAACAGTACCCAAATCTGCCCGTTTTCCTGTTCGGGCACAGCATGGGTTCGTATATCGCGCGCGCCTATCTCAACGCCCACGGCGGGGAACTCGCCGGCGCGATCCTCTGCGGAACCTCCCCGAAAAACCCGAAATCCGCCATCGGAAAGATTCTCACCGCCATGTACACCCTTTTTAAAGGGGACCGGTACCGCAGCGCATTCGCGAAAAATCTTGCCTGCGACGGCTATCTGGACCGCATCCCCAATCATCGCACCGAAAACGATTGGCTGACCAAGGACGCGATGATCGTCGATAAATACTGTGCCGACCCGCTGTGCAATTATACCGTCACGGTCTCCGGTTATTACGACCTGATCAAAATTCTCGAATTTATCAACACGCCGAAAGGCGTCGAAAACATCCCCAAAGACCTCCCGATCTTCTTCGTTTTCGGCACCGACGATCCGGTCAGCGAATACGGCAGAGGCCCCGCACAGACCATTTCGCTGCTGGAAAGCGCCGGCTGTACCCGCTGTTCGATCAAGGGCTACGACGGCGACCGGCACGAACTTTTAAACGAACTCGACCGGGAACGGGTCGCCCAGGATATTCTCGACTTCATACAAGGCCGAATATCAGAGCGATGACCCCATAGGCCGCCGAAAACAGCGTCCCGTAGACGATCACCGGTCCCGCAATGTTAAAAATTTTCACACCGGTTCCGAAAATCAAACCCTCGCTTTTAAACTCCATCGCCGAGCTGACCACCGAGTTGGCGAATCCTGTAATCGGCACCAATGTCCCTGCCCCTGCGATATTGCCGATTTTATCAAAAACGTTCAACGCCGTCAGCAGCGCGGCGAGGAAAATCAAAAGCACCGACGAAATCGCCGACGCGCCCTTTTTATCCATTCCGCCCGCCATTGCGATATCGAACGCCCCCTGCCCCAGACAACAGATAAACCCGCCGATCACAAATGCGAAAAAACAGTTCTTAACGCTGTTGGTTTTCGGCGCGGAATCGGCCACCAACTTCTCATAGGTCTGCGGCGTGTGCTTCATAATATCCTCTCGCTTTCCGCCCGAAAGAGCTTCATATAAAGGCTCTTTCGGGTTTTTCGTTTTTATTCTGTCCTCTCTATCCCGCATAAATTCATTTTCATTCTGTCATCCTGAGCGCAGCGAAGGATCTTGGGCTCATCCATTCCGTTTGCATAAATCTTTTCCCCGCGCGAACACTACCGAAAACGAAAGCGGGGGATTTTTTTGAAAAATATCGACCTTGCCGTCGAATGCAGCGAAGTGCGCGGCACACCCGAAGGTGTCGAAGTCAAAAAGGGCGAGGGTGCGGGCTGCCGGGTTCATGTGATTACGGTCATGACCGAAGAGGCGGCGCAAAAACTGGGGAAACCCATCGGCAAATACGTCACTGTCGAATTCGACGAGGAACCCGGTGACAATGAGTCGCTGTTGGCCCTGTCCAAAGAGGTTGCAAAACATCTGTCCGATATGCTCCCCAAAGAGGGGGATCTGTTATTTTGCGGATTGGGCAACCGCAGCATCACGCCCGATTCGTTGGGGCCCATCGCCGCCGAAAAAGTGCTTGCGACCCGTCATCTGCCCAAGGACATGCCTGAGCTCAAGGGGCTCCGGCCTGTCAGCGTCTTTTCGGCGGGCGTGCTGTCTCAAACCGGCATCGAGACCGCCGAACTCCTCAGCGGCGTCGTAGACAGAACCAAGCCCGCAGCAGTCGTGACGACGGACGCATTGGCCGCCCGGCGCCTTTCTCGCCTCTCACGCACGGTGCAGATCAGCGATACCGGCATCGCCCCCGGCAGCGGCGTCGGCAACACCCGCACCGCCATTGACGAAAAGACACTGGGCTGTAAAGTGATCGCCATCGGCGTACCGCTGGTCGTCGACGGCGCGACACTGGCCTGCGATCTTTTTAATATCGAGGAACAAAAGCGCGAGGAAACCCGCAAATTATTACCCGAAAAGGCGGAACAGCTGATGGTGACCTCTCAGGAAATCGACAAGATCGTCACAGCTGTCGGGCGCTTGATCGCGCTGGCATTCAATTTAGCCGCGCAGCCGTCGATGGACCCCGAAGTGCTGCTGGAGATGTCTTAAAAAGTGAACAGTTGATTGTTTAAAGTGCACAGTGAAATACCTATACGAATATTTTAATGTTACTTTACACTGACAGGAAGCGTAACCGCACACTTTACCTTCACTCTTCCTTTAATTCCCCTCTGTGGAGGGGTGGTACGCAGTGCCGGGGTGGTCATCCTCGGGCGGCCACATGGGGCCGCCCCTACGGTTTAAACCGAGGATGGAAGCGGGTTTCGAAGGTAAAAAACCAGCAATTCCCCTCCGTGGAGGGATGGACGCGAAGCGGACGGGGTGGTCATCTTCGGGCGGCCACATGGGGCCGCCCCTACGGTTTAAACCGAAGATGGAAGCAGGTTTCGAAGGTAAAAAGCCAGCAATTCCCCTCCATGGAGGGGTGGCACGCAGTGTCGGGGTGGTCAAATTGATATGCCAGCCGCAGCGGTACCTTACCTCTTCACTTTTCACTCTTCACTTTTCACTGATATTCATATCCCGGCTTGTCCGCGCATATCCCTTTTACCACAGGAGGGACGATTATGCGAACTGCACGGAATTTGAAAGGACTGTTAAAATTTTTAGCTGTGGTCACCGCCCTTGTCGTGGCGGTCGTGGCGCGAAACCCGCTCTGGGAGTTTTCGAAAAAACTGGCCGTTGCGGCGGCCCGGCTGCAGGTACCGGCGGTCTCAATCACCTCAGAGGTTGTGTCGGACGAGCCATCCGAATTATCGGAAGTATCTGAACTTTCCCAGACTTCCGAGCCCGAGGACGACGGCATTGACCCGATCGAGGAGACGTTGATGATGCCGACCGCAACCGACATCGAGTACGACGGCGTGACTTTGTCCAATCTCACCAAAAATCACACGATCAATATCGCAACCTATCTGGCACAAAAGCCGGTCATCGACATGGTCAAAAACGGACGCCCTCAGATTCTGATCATCCATACTCACACCACCGAGGCCTATCTCGATGAGGAGAGCGACTCCTGTCCCTCCGACTATATTGGCCGCGGTACCGATCAGGAAGAAAACATCGTCGCTGTCGGCAATGTCATTGCGGATGCGCTCAACGATGCCGGCATCAATACCATCCATATCACCGAGGTCTTTGACGACCCTGAATTCAACGGCGCTTATGACCGTTCGGCAGAAGCCGTCGAGGCCATGCTCAAAAAATATTCCTCCATCGAGATGGTCATTGATATTCACCGCGACAGCCTGACGGATTCCGACGGCACCCGCATCAAACCCACCGTGATTATCGACGGCAAAAAGGCGGCGCAGGTGATGATCGTAGCCGGCTGCAACGAGGACGGCGCACTCGAATTTCTAAATTGGGAATATAACCTCCGGTTCGATGTGCGCCTGCAGCAGTCCATGAACGAACTGTACGAGGGGTTGGCTCGCCCGATTTATTTTGTCGCAAGGCGCTACAATATGCATCTCACCAAAAATTCCATGTTGGTTGAGATCGGAACCGAGGTCAATACGCTCGACGAAGCGTTGTATTCCGCACAGCTTTTTGCAAATTCCCTTTTAAAAACTTTGGACGATTTATAATCTATTGTTAAAAATTGATGTGCCTGTTTCAGGCGGTTGCGGAAATAATAAATCCGTTCACTTGAACGAATTGACAATGAGGTGAAAAACAAATATGTTAAAAAAATTAATCATAGGTGTGCTGCTGGTCTCGGCGCTGTCGAGTCAGGGTCTCAGTTGGTACCCGCACCGAATCAAAGGCACGGCGACACCCGCCGTGATGCCCGAAGCAAGCGCATTTTTCAGTCAATATAACGCCGTATTTATGGGCAGCCCGGATGAAAAAAAGGTTTATCTGACTTTTGACTCGGGTTATGAAAACGGCTGTACTGCCAAGATTTTAGGTGTACTCAAGGCAAAAGGGGTCAAAGCGGCGTTTTTTCTGGACGGAAACTATCTTCGCCGAAACCCCGATCTGGTCAGACAAATGGCCGAAGACGGACATCTGGTCTGCAACCATACGCTCAAACATCCGGACATGACCAAATTCACCGACTTCGAGCAATATAAAATGCAGTTGCTCGAGTGGGAGGCATTGGCGCAGCAAGTCGGTATCAAGACCTCGCCCTTCTATCGACCGCCGTCCGGCCGTTTTTCGGAGTTATCCCTGTCCTTTGACAAGGAATTGGGTTATAAAACGGTTTTCTGGAGTGTGGCTTATGCCGATTGGGATCCGGACAAGCAGCTCCCGGAGCAAAAGGCGTTGTCGATTTTAAAGAACCGAACCCATAACGGCGCAATTATCCTTCTGCATTCGGTCTCATCGACCAACACGGCAATACTGGGCAGCTATATCGACTGGCTGGTCTCCGAGGGGTATTCTTTGAATTCTCTTGATGAACTGTAATCAATAACTTTGAGTGCCGCTCTGAATTTGAGCGGCACATTTACATAAACAAAACTTTCCATACCATCATCTTCATATCACACCCCATAAAAACCCGATAAAAATTCCTTGATAATAGTCAGAAAATATGGTAGAATTGCACTAAGTCATCCATGGGAGGTTTTTATGCTGTCAAAAGAGAAACACACACACGGCATAATGTCCGCCGAAATGCGGAACACGCTGATCAAAGCCGGTATTTTTGTGCTGTTGACCGGGGCTTTGGCCCTGTTCGGCTGCGGCGAAAAAATTATTCCCGCCTGCGTACCGACCGAACTGGAACAGCTCGCTCCCACCGATACCCTTACCTGCATGGCTCTTGAGCCGAGTTACTGCACGCCTCAGACCGACGCGCTGGCACTGACGAAGGAATTGACCGCCGATGCGCATGCACTCCAACTGGAACCGACCCCGACCAAAGTGGTCAAAGCCGCTTCTTCCTCGTCTTCTTCCTCTTCGTCCAAGCCCAGCATCTCCAAACTCAAAACCATGACGCTGGACGAGATTTATAAAATCAACAAAGACATTTACGGCAAAGTGAAAGTTCCGGGCGCCGATATCAACGAACTGGTCGTTCTGACTAAGAACGAAAACGACTATTACCGTTATAATTTTTATAAGGTTTACGACCGTTACGGTACCATTTTTGCCGACAATCAGACCAGCCGTGATTACCTCGACCGCAACACGGTGCTTTACGGTCACAACCGCGGCAAATATTCGCAAAACTACAAGATGTTTGGTACATTGACCTATTTCCGCAGCGCAAGTTTCACCAAGAGTCATCCCTACATCTATCTCGAAACCTTCCACGGCAACTATAAATTCCAGATCTTCTCGGTGCAGCTGCGCGAGGACTATATCCCGAAAGAGCGCTATATCGAAAACTATATGCGCACCGATTTCGCCACAGATTCCCAGATGGGAGATTTCCTCAGCGTCATGAAGTCCAAGTCGATGTTTGATACGGGTGTCAGCGTCTCCGGCTCGGATTATATTATCACGCTGGTCACCTGCGTCTACGACTTTGAGGGTGCCAAACTGGTCGTCATGGGCAAACTCGTCGGCACCTATTAGAATCATGTAGGGAGCGACGCCCCCGTCGCTCCGCCGCCATAATGGCGGTTTCAAACGCGTCCTTAAATCTGCTGATTTTATAACCTCGTAGCCGCGTTTCCACTCTCGGTTTCACGTCTTCAACGAAGGGGCGACTTCATATGATCACCTGAAAATTCCCCTCTGTGGAGGGGTGGCAAGTTCGCAAACTTGACGGGGTGGTTCAAATTGAGGCAAATAAAAACCACGGGCGGTATTTTTACCGCCCGTGGTTTTTATTGATCCGAAAATCTAATCATGTCCGCCCGACCATCTCAATAAAATCATTGATTAACCGTTCCCGGTCTTTCGAGGTTTCGTAATACGGCAAGCCGTATTTTTCACACTGTTCCCTCATCAGGCGGCTTTGTTCCACCAAATACACACAGCCCTCTCTAATCTCGGCATCGGATTTATAATAGGTATAATCCTGCGGTGTGTCATATTTTTTTAATCGCATACCGCTCTTCCGGCGTGACATCGGCTGTGACAAAATAAAAGATATCGCAGTAGGCCGAGTCAATGTGCTTTTACATAGTCCTCCGGTAAAAATTGCGCCGCTCCCTACCCGAATGTCACTGTACACTTTTAACTGCCAACTGTTCACTGAGAAATTAAAACTTCAATGAGATATCCATCGCTTTCACGCTGTGTGTGCTGTAACTGTCATTCTGAGCGAAGCAATTCGGCGCTTTTGCGTCGTATTGCGAAGTCGAAGAATCTCGGTCTTATGAAGCCGCTTTCATCGTATGAAAGCCCCAAGAGAACGGCGGGCGAACGCAGTTCGCCCCTACGGAAGATCCCTTAAAACCGCAGCGAAATATCCATTGCCTTCACGCTGTGTGTGCTGTAACTGTCATTCTGAGCGAAGCAATTCGGCGCTTTTGCGTCGTATTGCGCAGCCGAAGAATCTCGGTCTTATGAAGCCGCTTTCATCGTATGAAAGCCCCAAGAGAATGGCGGGCGAACGCAGTTCGCCCCTACGGAAGATCCCTTAAAACCGCAGCGAGATATCCATCGCTTTCACACTGTGCGTTAAAGCCCCGATCGAAATCAAATCGACGCCGGTCGCCGCCACCTGGGCTAAATCCCGTTGGTCCATATTCCCGCTGGCCTCGGTCAAAGCGCGTCCGCCGACGATGCGCACCGCGTCGGACATCTGCTGCAAATCCATGTTGTCGAGCATGATGATATCAGCCTTGACGTCGAGCGCTTCCCTCAGCATCTCCTCGTTTTCGACCTCGACCTCTATTTTCAGCGTATGCGGCGCATTCTCTCTGGCGGCGCTCACCGCCGCGGTGATCCCGCCTGCGGCCTTGATGTGGTTGTCCTTAATCAAAACCCCGTCCGCTAAGTTAAAACGATGGTTGCTTCCGCCGCCGACCTTGACCGCATATTTTTCAAAAACCCGCAGGCCCGGTGTGGTCTTGCGCGTATCCACGATCTTTGCATTTGTTCCGGCGATCTTGGCAACGCACTCGGCGGTATAAGTTGCGATACCCGACAGATGCTGTAAAAAGTTCAGTGCCACCCGTTCGGAAGAAAGCAGCGAAGCCGCGAACCCGCTGACGGTCGCAATGATGTCACCCTTTTGTACCCGGTCGCCGTCGCGGACCTCGGGCGTAAAGGTCGTCCGGCTGTCCACCGTTGCGAATACAGCCCGAACCACATCGAGCCCGCAGATCACGCCGTCTTGTTTGGCGATAAAGTTACCGCCGGCAGTCATGTCGTCCGGAATCGTGGCACGCGTGGTGATGTCGCCGGTGCCGATGTCCTCAGACAACGCCTCCCGCACGATATTTTCAACGATATTTCTGTCGAGTTTCATGATGTGACTCCTTTCAGCATGTAATCGAATTTGTAGGGAACGGTCTTGACCGTTCCGAGCGGCGATTCGCCGCCGAATTTTAACACCGGAAAAATATATGCGGAATGGTCAAGACCATTCCCTGCATTTTTAATTATCTGTTCTGAAATGTGCGCCCACGCTCTCCTTGCGTGCAATGGCCGCCGACAAAATCGCCTCGGCTACCGTGAGCATATTCACCGTCTCGGTACCTTTGACCGACGACAGATCGTATCCGGCGAGCTGCTCTTTCATCGTGACGACAAGCCCGAGCGCTTCGCCCATATCCTTGCCGTTGCGGATGATGCCGCACTTCTTGGTCATCGCCACGCGGATCTGACTGCGCAGCGTATGCAGATCCAGGTCGCAGGGCACGAGATCCTGCGGCTCGGGCAGAACAGGCGTATGCTGCGGTCTGTTGTTTTGATTGATGTGCAGCGCGCAGCGCCTTCCGAATACAATACACTCCAACAGCGAATTCGAGGCTAAGCGATTTGCGCCGTGCACGCCGGTGCAGGAGGCCTCGCCGACGCTGTAAAGCCCCGGCACATTGGTCGCGCCGTCGAGATCGGTTTTGATGCCGCCCATAAAATAATGCTGCACCGGAATGACCGGAATCCAGTTGACGGCAATGTCGATGTCATAGTTCATGCACTCGGCATAAATCGTCGGAAAACGCTTTTGCAAAAACTCACGGCTCTTTGAGGTGATGTCGAGATAGACGTTGGGCAGGTCGTATTTCTGCATCTGCATAATAATGGCGCGAGAGACCACGTCACGCGGCGCAAGGTCGGCCATCGGGTGGACGTCTTTCATAAACGCCTCCCAACGGCGGTTACGTAAAACTGCACCTTCGCCACGCAGCGCTTCGGAGATCAGAAAATACCGTCCGCCGACGCCCGGGTGAATCATCGCGGTCGGATGGAACTGGACAAACTCCATATTTTCAACCGCCGCACCGGCCCGCATTGCCGCAGCAATACCGTCTCCGGTAGCGGCGATGGCATTGGTGCTGTTGCGGTAGATACGCCCGATACCGCCCGACGCGATGACAACGTTGGGCGTATTGACGAGAATATTTTCCCCGTCTTTTTCAATCAGTATACCGGCGACCCCGCCGTCCGCACCCTCGACGATGTCGATGAGCATGGCGCGGTCCAGAATCGTGATATTATCGCGTTCATGGACACGGGCAAGCAGCGTGTCGGTCATATGCTTTCCGGTGGCGTCGCCGCCGCAGTGCAGAATGCGGTTGCAGCAGTGCGCGCCTTCCCGGGTGATCGAGAGCTTGCCCTGCGCGTCCTTGTCGAACGGAACGCCCAGATCGGAAAGCCGCACCATATTTTCGGGTCCTTCGGAGACCAGTGTCATCACGGCTTTTTCGTCGCACATCCCCGCACCCGCGATCAGCGTGTCATGCACATGGTTTTCAACGCTGTCCTCTTTGAGCGTAACCGAGGCAATGCCGCCCTGGGCATGAATCGAATTGGATTCCTCTTCGCCGAACTTATTGATAATAACAACCCGTAGTTTCGGATCAACATTCAACGCGCAGTAAAGGCCTGCGACGCCCATACCGACAACAGCGACGTCAAAATCCAAGGTTGTGTCGGGTTTCTTTTTGCAATACAGATACTTCATTGTTTACACTTCTTTTCGTGTGCTGTTTTCCCTATTGAATTCTGGGGCTTTCAATCTCATCGTCGTACAAAACCTCGTGCGGGGGATGGAGCAGTTGTTCCGGCTTGAGCAGAATCTTTTTATAATACCGCATCGAGACCGCATAATAATGCCCGTCGCAGATACGCTCGTCGGTGACCATACGCAGCCGCATGGTTTTCTCGCTGTGTTCTTTGCCGTCCTCGTCCCGGACGGTCTCACGGTTCTTCTTGCCCATCGCCAAGAACAGCGAACAGGTGCCGAACTCATACAGATGATGATAAATCGAATCGATGCCGAGTGAACCGATGTTGGTCAGAAACGCCGAGGTATGCCACGGGCTGGCATCTTCGATGGCCTTGGGCAACATACCGTGACTGTCAAACCGGTACATCAGATTGACAAACGGGCGTTTAATCCACGAAGGAATTTTGCCCAGAATCTTGGCGGTTTTATCGGTGTCATTCTCTGCATCGGTGGGTTTTGTGGCCTTCATCTCTTCCTCGATTTTACGCACGATATCAGCCAGCGTGTCATCCGGTTCGAATTCCGGCTTAATCAGCGCCTCGCCGCCCTTGTCGGACAGGCCGCGCTTAATGGCAACCGAAATCTTGATGCTGTTGTGCGCATAGAGCTTATTGTGAACGATAAAGCGGTTCAGATAGGGTCGCTGTGAGATCAGCCGCACCATCGCTGCAATCAGAATATACATAATCGAGAGACCGGGGATATCCTTTGCATGTTGTTTGATGAATTCTTCAATCTTCGTAATCGAAATTTCCTCTTCAAACAGCACCTGAGAGTCAATGCGGGTACGCAGCACATACGGCACCAGGTCCATCACCGGATCGGCAGGCTTTACCCGCCAACCGTCGCGGCGGTCCCGTCTGCGTTTTTGATACAGCTTTTCCATGTTTCCCATAATTCATCTCGCATCCTTCACATATATTTGCGAATAACCTTTTCCATCTGTGAAAACTTTTTCTCCATATCTTTTGCCAGCGCAATCTGGCAGCGGGTACGTACGAGGTTGTGCTCGGGATAATTGAGCTTAAAATACGGATCGCCCATCAGATAATCGGTGCAGAACCGGAGAGCCAACTCTACGGTCATCATCAGTGCACCCGTCGGCAGCGACATCAACTCGGTCTCGTCAAAGCTTTCACTCAGAACGCCTACATAGCCCTTGGCAAATGCCTCGTAATATTCCAATGAAAGCGCGGTTTTTGAGATGTCCGGCTCGTCCTCGAGCGAAGTGTTGGCTGCGAACCGAATCGCATCGCCGAAATCGTAAGCCGCCAGTCCCGGCATCACCGTATCCAGATCAATAATGGCGGCGGGTTTTTGGGTGGAAATATCGATTAAAACGTTGTTATATTTCGTGTCATTGTGGGTAACTCTTTCCGGCAAAACACCGTTTTTGCGCATCTGCACGAGTTTGGAGCAAAACGCTTTCTGCGATTGAAGATAGCCGATTTCCGATTTAATGTCCTTTGCGCGTCCGGCGCAGTCGGCTTTCAAAGCCGTTTCAAAGGCCTCATAACGTTTTTCGGTGTCATGGAAATTCGGAATCGTCTCGACAAGTGACTCCATATCGTAATCGGCCAGCATCCCGGAAAAGTTCCCGAACGCCTCTCCCGCCGAGGTCAAAAGTCCGGTGTTGGGCACGCTGTCATAGGTCACGGCGCCGCCGATATAATCATACGCCCGCCACACACTTCCGTCCGAAAGTTCATGGCACAGTTTCCCGGTTGCATCGCCGCAAAAATTCAGCACCTGTCTGCGGCAGTCCAGACCCTTTTCCTCACATTTTCTGCGCAGATGTGCCGTTACGCCCGCGATATTACGCATCATACCATCCGGGTCGCGGAAGACGTATGTATTTACCCGCTGGATGATGTATTCCTTCCCATTCGAAAATTTCACAAGGTTGGTCTGGTTGATGTTGCCCGTCTTGATCAGGGTATGGTCAGCGATCTCGCCCGTAATACCGAATGCGCGGGCGGCTTCGAGAATCTGTTTCTCCATTCCAGAGTTCTGCCTTTCTGTACTTTTTGGGATGATTGGGTCTTATTCGTTGATTTTGAAAAGGTTCTTTGCGTTTTGCGCGGTAATCTTCACGATCTCTTCGGGCGTGACTCCTTTGATCTGTGCCAGTTTCTCTGCGACCAGCGGCAAAAGCGACGAATCATTTCTCCTGCCGCGATAGGGCGTCGGTGCCATATACGGACAGTCGGTCTCTATCAGCATCCTGTCGAACGGACAGATGGCGGCGGACTCGACGGCACGGCGAGCGTTTTGAAAGGTCACGACCCCGCCGAATCCGAGATAAAATCCGTGTTTCAAAAAAATCTTGGCAATCTCGGACGATTCGGAGAAGCAGTGCAGCACTGCCGCTCCTTTATATGCGTCCAAGATCTCGACCATGTCTGCGGTCGCGTCGCGGCTGTGAATCACAGCGGGTTTATTTAAACGGACTGCCAACTCCAACTGCCGCAAGAATAATTCTTTCTGCTTTGCTTTGTCAAATCCGGGATAGTGATAGTCCAGCCCGATCTCACCGATGGCCGCGCATTTTTCATCCGCCGCCAATGTTTCGATCTTCGCGAGGTCATTCTCTTCAGCTTCGTTTGCGTGTTCAGGGTGAATGCCCGACGCGAAATAAAACTGCGGATATTTGTGTGCTAATTCCATCGAATTGCGGCTGGTCTCAGCCCGCTCACCGCAGTTCAATACCCATTTTACACCCGATGTAAAGATTTTATGAAGTACTTCTTCTCTGTCCCCGTCAAACGCGGTGTCGTCATAATGCGCGTGGGTATCGAAAATACCTTCTAACACAATTTTGCGCCTGCGGGAACGCCGTCGTTGAGCATCAAAAGATTCAATTTCCCATCCTTTTCGGCCGATAACAGCATGCCGTTGGATTCGGTGCCCATCATCTTGCGCGGCGGCAGGTTGGTGCAGGCCACCACGGTTTTGCCGACGAGTTCTTCCGGCTGATAATATTTCGCAATGCCCGACAAAATCTGTCTCGGAACACCCGAGCCGTCGTCGAGCTTGAACTGCAATAGTTTTTCGGATTTTTCAACCTTTTCGCAGGCAAGCACTTTGCACACGGTCATCTCGACCTTGGCAAATTCGTCTATCGTGACCTGCGGCTTTTCGGGTTCGGTTTTTTCAGCCGGTTTCGCGGTCTTTTCGGCGACTTTCTCAGCCAGCGTCTTCTCGTCAAAACGCGCAAACAGCGGCGCTGCCGGTTTTGTCAGCGCACCCGCTTTCAATCCGCCAAACGCCTCGACGCTCTCCAGTGTTTCGTCGCAACCGCCGAGTTGCTCGAAGATGTTTTTGCAGGCCTCGGGCATAAACGGCACAAACAGCACCGCGAGAATGCGGATGCACTCCAGCAGGTTATAGAGCACCGTGCCGAGCCGCGCTTTGTCGGCCTCGTTTTTCGCCAGTGCCCAGGGCATAGTCTCGTCGATGTATTTGTTGCTTCTGCGCGCCAAGTCCATTACGGCAAATGCCGCGTCTGCAATACGCGTCTCGTCCATCAATTTGCGGTAATCGGCCACGGTTTTGGCGGCAACCGCTTTCAGATCGACGTCCGGACCCTCTTCACCGGCGGGTTCCGGAATAACGCCGTCAAAATATTTACCCGTCATCGCCACCGTGCGGCTGACGAGGTTGCCGAGGGTATTCGCCAGATCAGAATTATAACGCGCGGCAATGTTCTCCCAGGTGACGTTGCCGTCGTTGGCATAGGGCATCTCGGCCAGCACATAATAGCGCACCGCGTCAACCCCGAACAAGTCAGCCACGTCGTCAGCATAGATCACATTGCCGGTCGATTTGCTCATCTTGTCGCCACCCATCAGCAGCCACGGATGCCCGAGAACCTGTTTGGGCAGCGGCAGGTCAAGCGCCATCAAAAAGATCGGCCAGTAGATGGTGTGAAAACGCAGAATATCCTTGCCGATCATATGCACGTCGGCAGGCCAGTATTTTTTAAATAATTCACCGCTCTCGCCGTCGGGATTATAGCCAAGCCCGGTGATGTAGTTTGAAAGCGCGTCCACCCAGACATAGACGACGTGTTTCGGGTCGAATTCCACCGGCACGCCCCAAGTAAACGAGGTGCGCGTGACGCACAGGTCTTTAAGGCCCGGTTTCAAAAAGTTGTTGACCATCTCTTTTTTGCGTGATTCCGGCTGGATGAAATCGGGGTTTTCCTCGATATATTTCATCAGCCGGTCGGCGTATTTGCTCATACGGAAAAAGTAGGCCTGCTCCTTGACCCGCTGTAACGGTTTCCCACAGTCGGGGCAGACGACACAGTCGTCTTTTTTGCAAACCTGACTCTCGGTATAAAAGGCCTCGTCGGGTTCGCAGTACCAACCCTCGTATTCCGAAAGATACACGTCGTCCTGTGCGTAAAAACGGTTGAAAATCCTTCTGACAATGTCCATGTGGTCCGGATCGGTGGTGCGGATAAAGCGGTCATAGGTCGTGCCCACGCGATCCCAAAGCGACTTGATCTGATTGGCGACTTGATCGGCATACTCTTTCGGTGAGACACCTGCTTCCTTGGCGCAGTCCTCGACTTTTTGACCGTGTTCGTCGGTGCCGGTCAGAAAGTAAACATCAAACCCGCAGGCACGTTTATAACGCGCGACGGCGTCAGCCATGATCGCCTCGTAGGTGTTGCCGATGTGCGGCTTTTTCGAGGCGTACGGAATCGCAGTTGTAATATAATAGGGTTTTTTCATAATCAATGGCTCCTCATCAGTTTATTTGATCGGTTTTGCGCCCCAGATATCCGCCGCATACCGTTCAATCGAGCGGTCGGACGAGAAACGCCCGGCTTTTGCGATGTTCATCAGCGACATCTGCATAAAGCGCATTCGGTCGTCATAGATCGTGCGCATTCGGGCCTGAGCGTCTTTATAGGCGGCAAAATCGGCCAAAACCATATACGGGTCATAGTTGGTGAGGTTGTTGTGAATATCGGCAAAGGTGCAGTCACAGATACCCTTTTTCAAAATATCGGTCAGCGCCTTCAGTTCGGGATCATTTTTCAGCAGTTCGGCGGGTTTGTAGTCGGGTTTTTTGGCGGCAACCTCCTCAGCATTCATACCGAAGATGAGTATATTCTCTGCGCCGACGGCCTGATAGATTTCCACGTTCGCGCCGTCCATCGTGCCCAGCGTCACCGCGCCGTTGATCATCAGCTTCATGTTGCCGGTGCCGCTGGCTTCGGTTCCCGCCAGCGAAATCTGCTCACTGATATCAGCCGACGGCATCAAGGCCTCAGCCATCGTCACACGATAATCTTCCAGGAAAACAACACGCAGCTTGTCTCGCACCGCCGGATCAAGTTCGCACAGCCGTGCAATCGCCGAGATCAGGCAGATGATCTCCTTGGCCATCTGATAGCCGGGCGCGGCCTTTGCGCCGAACAAAAAGGTCTGCGGAACCACATCCTCGTTGGGATGTTCCTTGATCCAGATGTAGCGCGAAAGAATATGCAGCGCGTTCATATGCTGGCGCTTATATTCATGCAGCCGCTTGACCTGTACGTCGAAAATCGAGTCGGGGTTCAGCGGGCGCAGGCCGCTTTTGGCAACGAGATTGGAAAACGCCAGCTTGTTCTCACGCTTGATGTCATAAAGCCGGGTCAGGATATTTTCGTCGCGGGTGTAAACCGACAGATCGGTCAGCCGTTTCGCGTCGGTTTTAAAGCTGTCTCCGATCAATTCGGAGATCAGCCCCGTCAGGCGCGGATTGGCCTGACACAGCCAGCGCCGGTAGGCGATGCCGTTGGTGACGTTTCGAAACTGCTCCGGGTGATCCTCGTAGAAATCTTTGAACAGATGGTCGCGCAGAATCGCGGTGTGCAGCTTCGAGACGCCGTTCACGCTGTGACAGACCGCACAGCACAAATTCGCCATCCGCACCTGCCCGTAACTGATAATCGACATACGCGAAACCCGGTCAAAATCAGGCTTTTCGGCCCAGAGCTTGGCACAGTAGCGGCGGTTGATCTCGGTCACGATCTGATACATCCGCGGCAGCCGCTGGCGGAACAGATCCTCGGGCCAGGTCTCAAGCGCCTCGCTCATCACCGTGTGGTTGGTATAGGCGATGGTACGCTCGGTGATGCTCATGGCGGTGTCCCAGGCATAGCCGCAGTCATCCATTAAAATCCGCATCAGTTCCGGAATCGACAGCGCCGGGTGTGTATCGTTGATGTGAATGGCCACTTTTTCAGGCAGCGCGTCAATCGGATGCCCCTCGGCCATATGTTTTTTCACGATGTCCTGCAGCGAAGCCGACACCAAAAAATATTGCTGGCGCAATCTTAAACTCTTACCCTCGGGCATATTGTCCGACGGATACAGCACTTTCGAGATAACCTCGGCCATGCCGCTCTGCTGCATCGCAGACATAAAATCGCCGTTGTTGAAGGCTTTCATATCAAAGTCCTTCGCCTCTGCGCTCCAAAGCCGCAGCACGGCCACGCCCTTACCCTCGTTGCCGACCATCATCAGATCGTGCGGCACAGCCATAACGGAATTGTAGCCGGTGTAATTCTGATGCCGGTAACCCTGTTCGTCCCAGTAGTCGGAAACGGTGCCGTCAAAGCGCACCTCAATCTGCTCGTCCGGACGCGCAGAAAGCCAGACCTCGCCGCCGGGCAGCCAGTCGTCGGGCAGTTCGGTCTGCCAGCCGTCTACCAGCTTCTGACGGAAGATGCCGTATTCATATAAAATCGAATACCCGGTCGCGGCATACCCGAGTGATGCCATCGAATCCATAAAGCAGGCGGCAAGGCGGCCCAGACCGCCGTTTCCGAGACCCGCATCGGGTTCGCACTCATAAATATCCGAGAGTTTTACGCCCAAATCGGATAACGCCGCATCAAAGACCTCGGTCATCCCGAGGTTGTACAGCGAGTTCTTCAGTGACCGCCCGAGCAGAAATTCCATGCACAGATAATTGATCCGCTTGACGCCCTGTTTGCTGCATTTGTCATTGAACTCGGCGCGGTTCTGCGCTATAATATCATTGAGATAGGCGGCGGCAGCGCGGTAATACTGGTCGTCGGTCGCGGTTTTGGGATTGACGCCGTATTCCGTATCGAGCCGTCTTTTGATCTCATTGACAACTTCGTTTTTTGTCAGTTTCATAATTACATTCTCATTTCCCGGCTGTTTGAATCATAAGCCGTCAGCAGTCGGAAGGGGCCTTCCGTTGTATATTAAAACATATCTAATATACTTATTCAAACAAACGCCTTTTCAAACAGACACTTGTTCATGAGACATTATATAACAACCCCGCTAAAATTTCAACAAAAGGAGCGCAAAAGAGTGACCATATCCGCTTCCGGCAGTAATCTGACGGTTCAAATCGAACAGTTTTCACTGGCTCAGACACTCGGCTGCGGCCAGTGTTTCCGTTTTGACCCGGTGGGCGACAATCCCGACCGGTGGCGGGGTATTGCAAACGGGCGTGTTCTCGAAGTGTCCCAAACCGGTAACAAACTGACCTTTTATAATATGGAACAATCCGAATTCGAAGCCGTCTGGGCGGACTATTTCGATCTCAACACCGATTATATTTCCATTCACGCCGCGCTCTGCGCTGATCCGACCCTCAAAACCGCCTGCGATTTCTGCGGCGGTATCCGAATTATCCGGCAAGACCCGTGGGAAGCGCTGTGTTCCTTTATTCTGTCCCAAAACAACAACATTCCGCGCATCAAAGGGCTTGTCTCTCGGCTGTGCGAACAGTTCGGCGACCCCATCGACGGCGGATTCGACTTTCCGAAACCCGAGACCCTCGCTGCGCTCTCTCCCGAAGATCTCGCTCCGGTGCGCTGCGGCTTCCGGGATAAATACATCATCGACGCCGCCAAAAAATTCGCCTCCGGCGAAATCAATCCCGCAAAAATCGCCGCCCTGCCGCTTGAGGAAGCCAGAACTGAACTGATGGCCGTCAAAGGTGTCGGCCCGAAAGTAGCCGACTGCGCGCTATTATTCGGATTTTACAAGCTGACGGCGTTCCCGACCGACGTCTGGATCAAGCGCGCGATGGCCGATCTCTTTTCCGACGGCCTGCCCGCCTGCGCTGTTCCCTATGCCGGCGTCGCCCAGCAGGTTTTGTTTCATTATTACCGGCGGGCAGTGCCCGCTCACAATACGCGCACTAAAGCCTGCTGATTTTTTCTCATCGTAGCCGCGTTTCCGACCCTTCATTCCCCTCTGTGGAGGGGTGGCCGAAGGTCGGGGTGGTCTCTATAAACCAAAACAACGTGTTTCAGTAGGGGCGAACTTCGTTCGCCCGCCCCGTTAATCTCGCCCCATAAAAAAGACCTGCAATCACCACGGTCGATTTGACATCACGCCGCACATAAAGTCAAGAAATTTTTAACAACCCTCGGTAAAATGACAAACATACGGAAGGAGGTTACGGAATGGATTGGATCACGGGAATTCAACGGGCGCTCGATTATACCGAAGCACACCTGACCGATGATATTGATTATGAAACCGTTGCGAAACAGGCCTATTCATCAGCGTTTCATTTTCAACGGATGTTCACTATGCTTTGCGGATATGCGCTCGGTGATTATATTCGTATGCGTCGTCTCACTCTGGCGGCCGATGAGTTAATCCGGACAAACAGCAAAGTGATTGACATTGCCCTTAAATACGGATATGACACGCCCGAAAGTTTTTCGCGTGCTTTTTCGCGTTTTCACGGGATTACCCCGACCGACGCAAGACACGGCGGCAACGTCAAATCCTTTTCGAGACTTTCCGTAAAATTGATTTGATCGGGAGGCAACACCATGGATTACAGAATCGAAGAAAAGCAGGCATTCAAAATTGTCTGCAAGAAAAAACAGGTCAATAAACCGCAGGGCGATACCGCCACAGCCGACATTTCGGCATTCTGGAGCGAATGCACTCACAACGGCACCATTGACGCGCTTTGCAAATATGCCAAATACGACAATCTTCACGGCATTCTCGGCATTTGTTTCTCCGGGGAGATGGCGGATTCCGGTTTTCCCTACGGCATCGGTGCCGAATATAACGGCGTTCCCGTGAAGGACGAGGACTTTGAAGTCGTTGAAATTCCGGCATATACCTATGCGGTTTTTCAGTGCAAAGGCAAAATGCCCGACGCGTTCAAGGACACTTATCAAAAAATCTGTACCGAGTTCTTCCCGCAGAGCAATTATGAATACGGCAGCGGCATTGAACTTGAGGTCTATCCGTCCGCCGATACCCAAAGCCCGGATTATTCCTGCGAAATCTGGATCGCGGTGAACGAGAAGAAATAAGGCAAAAAACATTTAAAGACATCTGTCAAAAAGGCAGATACCTTTTTATTGTGTTGGGAGATGATTATAAAAAAGTAGGGGCGTACCTGTGTGTGCGCCCACAATTTGCGGGCGATCACATAGGATCGCCCCTACAAAATAACAAAATAAAGGACGAACGGAGGGAACGGCCGTTCGTCCTTTTATATAGAGCCGCCGGGGATGGCGACTCTCTAAACCCCGCGCCCGCACCGTGCTTGCTCGGCACGGGTGGAGATTATAGCAAATTGATATGCGATGATATTCAGCGTCTGCCTCCGCCGGTCATACCGCCCATACCGCCGGCGCTGCCGATCGTGGAGAGTCCGCCCGCTGTAAAACTGCCGGCCGAACTTCCGCCGATATTCAGGGTGTAAGTCGTACCGGTCACAAGCTGCGGTGCCGAGATAACGATGCTGGAAAAGCTCTTAGACGGTGTGTACTCGACGATGACGTTTCCGCTCTTATCGGTCACGGTGACCTGAGTGCCGCCCGAGACCGTCGAAACGGTTGCCATGATGCAGTTTACCGAGGAATTTGAATCAGGTGCCTGCGCCATGCCGCTGCTGCCCGCGGCAATCAGAATCGCACCGCTGTTGGTACAGGTTCCGTTATAGTCCATCGCGCCGTTGCCACTGTCGGTCGGCCCGTCGACCAGAATTGTGCCGCCGGTCAGCACCATGCTGCCGTTGCTGTCAAGCCCGTCACCGCCGGCATTGACATAGATGTAACCGCCGCCGATGGTAATGCAGTTGTCGGAATTGGCCCCATCCATCCCACCGCCACCGAAGAAGACATTTCCGGTGTCATCGCTGCCGCCCGCAGAATTCAGACCGTCGTCACTGGAAGTGACGCTGATATTGCCGCCGCAGATATAAATGGTCATGCCCTCAAGGCCCTCATAGGACTTTGTGATTTTGATCTCGCCGGCGTCAATTTCAAGCGCGGTATCGGCGTGCATGCCGTCGTCTCCGGTCGCAATGGTGAAAGTTCCGCCTGCAATCTTGATATCGCCGTTCGAGTGGAGCGCATCATCACTGGTATCAAGCGTGAAAGTTCCGCCGGTAATATAGATGGCGCTGCCTCCTTTGAGGCCTTTCATGCTTTCGGTAGTGGAAGTGGAAGTCGAGCCGGTCGTACCGCGCGGATTAAAGTAATCGTTGGAGCCTCCGCTCGAAGCATTCGAGCTTCCGCCGCCCGTGGTAATATCAAAGGTACCGCCGCTGATCAACAGGGTCGTATAGGCCTGGATACCGTCGTTGCCGGATGTGATGTCGAAATCACCGCCTGAGATATTGATATAGCCCTTCTCGGCGTCCTCGTCGTTGTTGGCCTGCAGACCGTCGGCACCTGCGTTGATGGTAAAGGTGCCGTCGGTGATCGTGATGCTATCACGGCCGCGGAGGGCGTCATTGACCGCGGTGATGACATAGGTTCCGCCGGCGATCACGAGATCGTCTTTGGACAAAATGCCGTTGAGATAATTGCCGTTTACGGTCAGCGTTCCGGTGCCGTTGAGGGTGAGATCATCCTTGGAAAACAAGGCGGCGTTGGGCTCGTCAGTATCGGCTTCAAGGGTATAGGAGGAACCATCGGAGATCGTATTTTGAGTCCCCGCCGCCAGTGTAATGATGATCTTATCGCTCTGTTCGCCGTAAATTCCGCTGCTGTAAGAACAGCTGATATCGACGCCGTTGAGAATCAGTGTAACCAAATCGTCCGTGCCCGCGTTGACGATGATCTGCCCGTCATCGAGCGTGCCGCTGATGGTATAGGTGCCCGCTCCGGTGATCGTAGCGGTGCTGCCGCTCACGGACACATTGGAACCGGAAGCGGATATCGAACTGCCGTTCAAAACAATCTCATTCCCGTCGGACGGTTCCGCAACGGTCGTATCCTCGGACTTAACTTTGTTCTCGACCGAAGAGACGGCGGCTTTAATCTCCTCGCTTACATCGGCGACCGAAGCCGTTTCCGAAGTTGCGGTTGAAGATGCGGGAAAAGAATTGGTGGAAAATATCGCCGTGCTCGAGGCGCTTGACGTAATAGTTGAGGTTGAACCCGCACAGCCCGCCGCAAACAAAAGCACCATTGCCGTGCAGAGAATTGCATAGATCTTTTTCAAGTGAAACACTTCCTTATACTAATTTACAAAACACAAACTGACGTTTTTAAAAGTAGATTCCATCTGCTTTTTATAAAAATTAGTATTACAGTTCCTCTTTCAGTGTGTTGCCGGCTTTACCGCAGCTGACATTGAGATTGCCGTTGCGGCAGCGCAGCGCATCAAGAAACTTTTTTTCGATTAAATTCTGATCGCCGTTTAAAACGATCTTGTACTGCAGCTCAAACATGCTGCCGAGATTGGTGGACTTGACGCGAACCAGCTCAGTCTTTTTGGTGTAAGCGGCGAAGATGTCATCGAAAGCGCCGTTATAATCGAGCGATTCGGGGATGGTGATTTTAAGTTCGCGTTCGCTGTCGCGAATATCGCCGTATTTTACGGTGAATAAAATCAGCGTCAGCAGCGCTGCGGCGATAAAGATGACAATCGCATAGGTGATATAGCCCATACCGGTTGCAATGCCCACGGCCACGGCCATAAAGACCGCCGAGATTTCACGGGCGCTGCCGGGTGCAGAACGAAAACGCACCAAGCTGAACGCTCCGGCCACGGCGACACCGGCGCCGATATTGCCGTTTACCATCATGATGACGGCCTGAACCAATACCGGAAGAAGAGCCAAGGTCACGATAAGACCCTTGGAATAGGTATTTTTATAAGTATGAATCAGTCCCAGCAAAACGCCCAGGACAATCGAAGTGAGGGTACACAGCAGCAGCGGGCCGATTGAAAGCCCCTCTGAGGAAATTACGGTTTCAAGCACAGATAATGCCTCCCTTTTGATTTTGAATATTTGGGAATATATAATCGGTATAGCAGGTTCCGTACTTGGAAAACGAGACCGGTCGAATTCCGTTTTCGTCAAAGAATCTGCACATCCACAGCGGGATCGCACCGGCGGTTTTTACCTCGACCAATCTTCGGTCGTTTCCGATGATCGGCGTTCCGTCACAGCCAAGTGCGGGAGACAGCCGGTTTGTACGCATCCGTATACCGCTGTCGAAGGTCAAGCGAAGATTGGGATCTTCGTTATCGTAGAATGCCTCGCGTTCATAGGCGATAAACACCTTGGGATCGGGTCTGTAAAACTGCATAAAATATTCAATCTCTCGGCCGATCTGACTGTCGCAGCTGACTCCGGGCCTGCCGCTCATCCAATCGAGGGCTTCATCGAGAGGCATCTCGATACGTCTTTTATATACGACGCCTTTGTATTTTTTCTTCAGTTCCAAAAAGATCGTATCGTCCGATTTCGGAACCCCGTAGCAGCGCAGCCGCAGCTTTTCCTTATAAACGGGCTTTTCGATGGACGCGCGAATGATACGGTAATCGTCGGTATCGAAATAAATATTACAGATCGTACTCTTTCCGAATGCATCCGGGTGCATCCTGTTCTCCATCAGCCGGCAAAGTTTTGCGGCCTGTTCACGATCGAGCAGATATTTCTCCTCATATCGTTTAAATACTGTTGTGATGTTCTGCATCCGAAACGCCTCTTTTCTCGAGAGTTGAATCCAAGCCGCAAATATGTTAGAATCAAGCGGATGGTTCTTGTCGGGTTTCCCCGCGGGGTATGCCTTTATTTTACACGGGTTGCTGAAATTACTCTGAAAAATAAATTTCAGTTTTTTTTCAGCTTTAAGCGATAAAATATGCACATACAATGTTCGCGCGAACTTCATAAAGCGCGAGCGTCCCTGATGAAAGGAGCTGTTTTTCTTGCGCGTATTAATTGTGGAAGACGAAAAACGTCTTGCTGAGGCACTGGCGCAGATATTAAACGAACATAAATTCGACGCCGAGACGGTATACACCGGTACCGACGGTCTTTACTATGCCAAAAATTCCGCCTACGACGTCATCATCCTCGATGTGATGCTGCCCGGCATGACCGGATTCGAGGTTGTCAAGCAGCTGCGCACCGATAAGATCGCAACACCTGTTTTGCTGTTGACGGCCCGCGATGAAATCAACGATAAAGTGAAGGGGCTGGACTGCGGTGCAGACGACTATATGACCAAACCCTTTTCGCCCGATGAATTGATGGCACGCGTCCGGGCGCTCTCACGGCGTCAGGGCGAAGTCATCACCGACCAAATCACCTTTGCCGACCTAACACTCGACCTATCCTCCTACACCTTAAAAAAAGACAGCAAATCCGTCCATATGGGTTATAAAGAATTTTCGGTATTGCGGCTTTTGATGGCCAATCCGAACACGGTCGTACAAAAAGAGACGATCTTGGTCAAAGTCTGGGGCAGTGATTCCGACGCCGAGGACAACAACGTAGAGGCCTATATCTCGTTCCTGCGTAAAAAATTCTTCTATCTCGGTTCAAAAGTCAATATCGGTACGGTCCGGAAAGTCGGCTACCGGCTGGAGGTTTTGGAATGATCAGAAAACTGCGGATCAAATTCATTCTCATCAATATGCTGTCGGTATTTCTGGTACTGGCGACAGTCTTCGGCGTCCTGCTTTATTCTTCGGCCAAACGTCTGACCGACAGCAGCAACGAGGCGCTGGTTCTCGCGCTCTCTCGCGACGGAAACGACGATCAACAGCCTTGGGAGATCGGCGGCGGTAAAAAAGCAGGGACCGATCCGCTCAATCCCAACGATGTTCAGCGGTTGAATGAAAACAATACTTTTATCCGTACTTTCACCGTTTCGGTCTACACCGACGGAACCCTATCCACATCTACATACAGCGGCGAAATCGACATCAGCGATGACATTCTGAATGCGGCGGTGGAAACGGCATTGGCTGACCCCGACGGAGCGGGTACCATTTCCGATCTGCATCTGCGCTATCTGGTCAAAATCGGCACCGACAGCACCAAAATTGCCTTTGCCGACACAAGCAGTGAGCGCATTTACATGAATAACCTCATCATCATCTCGTTGGAAGTGGGTGTTCCGGCGCTGGCTGTCTTCTTCCTGCTGGCCTATTTTCTGTCGGGACTGGCGCTCAAACCCGCCAAAACCGCTTGGCAGCAGCAGCAGCAATTTGTCGCCGACGCCTCTCATGAACTCAAAACGCCGCTGACCGTTATTTTAGCCAACACCGATATCCTGTTGGCACATCCAAGCGCCTCAATCCAAAGCCAGCGGAAGTGGATTGAAAACACCAAGACCGAGGGCGAGCGAATGAAAAAACTGGCCGACAACCTGTTATTTTTGGCCAAGTCCGACGCCGCCGAACACGTGAAAGCCAACCCTATGCCACACGAGCAGGTCAATCTCAGCGACACCGCTTGGAACGCGCTTCTGCCTTTTGAATCGGTGGCGTTCGAACAGGGCGTTGAATTGAACAGTGACATCAAACCGAACGTAACGGTCTCCGGCAATGCGGATCAATTAAACCGCCTGATCGTAATTTTGATCGACAACGCCTGCAAATACAGCGGCAAAAGCGGAAGCGTCACCCTGACACTGACCAAAGAACAGGGAAAAGCCAAACTCTCGGTTCATAATACGGGAACTCCGATCGACAAAGATGATCTCCCCCACATTTTCGACCGTTTCTACCGCGCCGACAAATCACGCTCACAGGTTTACGATGAACCCGGTAGCGTATTACACACTCCGTCTGTCGGCGCTGACGACAAATCGCGCTCACAAGTTTACGATGAACCCGGTAGCGTATTACACACGCCGTTCGTCGGCGCTGGCGACCAATCGCGGGCGCAGACGAGCGGAGGCCACGGGTTGGGGCTCTCGATTGCCAAATCCATTGTCGATGCCCATAACGGAAAACTCACGGTAAACAGCAGCGCCGAACACGGTACGACCTTCACCGCCGAATTTTCGGCGAAATAATCTTGGTTTTCAGCCAAACAAGCAGTTGCCTGCGGCTTTGCCGCAGGCGACTGCTTTATATCATATGCACAAATTTTGCCTGAACAATTTATTCCGAAGGGAAATTTCCCCCTTCTCTTGCAAATTTCAAACATTTGTATTAGAATATACGGGTATTAAATCTTGGGGGTCTAAAAATGTCAAGAGCAAAACGCGTTATTTCGATATTGCTGTTGTTTGTACTGTCTTTGTCGATGTTCACCGCCTGCGGTCCGGACACCGAAGCGATCGTCACGATCAAAGGACAGGCTTTCAGTGTCGAACAGTATTTAATGTTCCAGTTGGACGCCTATAACACCATGGCCAGCAAAATGAGTTATACCTTCAACCAGCAAAAAGACGACGGCTCTTATCTGACGGTCAAGGAGCAGATGGAACTGTACAACAACATCGACGGCAACCGCGTCGATGTCTGGATCAGTGCAACCACCCTTGAAGAACTGCGTAAAGTCGTCTATTACGATCAGGCGCTTGCCGACGCCGGCATCACCATCACCGACGAGGAAATCACCAACGCCAATGATCAGGCCAAGGCCATCTACGATTATTACGAAGCCTATTATGACGGCTACTATACCCGCAACGGCATTAATTTGGAAGCCGTACAGCTCTGGCTGCTCAACAGCCTGAAAGAGAACAAGCTGTTCAAGAGCATCTATGATACCGACGGCACACTGGCAGTTCCCGAAGCGGACATCCAGTCCCACTTCCAAGAGCTGTATGCCAGTGCCAAGATCATGAAGATCCCCTATTTCAACGAAAGCAGCGGCGTTGTCCTGACAGATGATCAGATCGATAACATCGACGCCTTCTGCCAAACCGCGATCGAAAGGCTCAACAGCGGCGCAATCGACATCGACTCCTTATATTACAACTTCCTGTTGGCCAACAGCGTGATCTCCGAAGGCGATGTGGTTGATCCGATCCCATTCCAGCTGTTCGACCTGAACGACAACGACTATACGACCGATATGATCTCGTCCTATGAGGCATTAGAGATCGGTCAGACCGGTTATACAAAAGACACCAATCAGGGATACTTCTTCATCTATCTCAAAGGTGATCCGCTCACCGATGACGCATCCAATTACACCAACTACCGCGACACCGTGCTGCGCGATCTCAAGGATTCCGAATTCCAAGAGAACATTATGGCGATCACCGATTCCTATGAAATCGTCATGAACACCCGGCTGATGAAAAAATATCTCCCGGAAAATATCGAAAAGCTCTCCTAAAGCTCATATTCCTCCCGTCTCCGACAGATAATAACCGCATACGCGAACATCGGAGGCCGGACATGGAAATCATCTGTACCGAAAACATTTATAAGATTTACAACCAGGGGCGAAACGAAGTCAAGGCGCTTGACGGCGTTTCGCTTTCTGTTATGCAGGGGGAATTTCTGGCGGTCATGGGTCAGTCGGGATCCGGAAAGTCCACACTGCTGAATATTCTGGGCTGCCTTGACGTCCCGACATGCGGACGGTATTTTCTGTTCGGAAAATCATCCGATACTTTCGACGAGGAAGAGCTCTCCGGCATCCGCAACCACCGAATCGGATTCGTATTTCAAAATTACAATCTCATTCCCTCGCTCTCCGCCGTTGAAAACGTCGAACTCCCGCTGCTGTATCGCGGTGTCGAATATGAACAGCGCCGTAAAATTGCCCTTGAGGCACTCGAAAGAGTCGGCCTTTCGGAGCGTTCCGAGCACCGGCCTTTAAAGATGTCGGGCGGACAGCAGCAGCGTACCGCCATTGCACGCGCCATCGCCGCCGATCCCGACATCCTGCTGGCCGACGAACCGACCGGAAATCTCGACCGCACGTCGGGCGCTGAAATCATGAATCTTTTAACCCTCTTGAACAAAAAAGGCAAGACGGTTATAATCATTACGCACGACCCCGCCGTCGCAGCTTATGCAAACCGAATTGTGACCATCAGTGACGGCAAAATTGCAGCAGACGAAAGGAGCGCCTATGAAGCAGGTTGAGATTTTCACCGACGGCGCTTGCCTCGGAAATCCGGGTCCGGGCGGCTACGGCGTCATCCTGAAATATCAGGGCACCGAAAAAGAACTCTCCGGCGGCGAACCCGAGACGACCAACAACCGCATGGAATTGACCGCGGCCATCGTCGCGCTCGAGGCGCTCAAAACGCCCTGCGCGGTAAAGCTGTACAGCGATTCGCAGTATCTGATCAACGCTTTTGAACTCGGCTGGCTGGAAAAATGGAAAATGAGCGGCTGGAAGCGCACCGGCAACGCCGAGGTCAAAAATGCCGACCTGTGGCAGCGGCTGTCCGAACTGACCGCGATACATAACGTCGAATTTATCTGGGTGCGCGGCCACGACGGCCATCCGGAAAACGAACGCTGCGACCGCCTCGCCAGCGGTTACGCGCAAAAACTCGCCGACAAATCGTAGGGGCGCACCTATGTGTGCGCCCGAAAATTTCCCTCCCTTGGAGAGGTGGCAGGGGACATCGCAATGTTCCCTGACGGGGTGGTCAAAAATCCGCCGGCAAAAAACTTTGCTGAAATCCATATTTAATACATAACAAAAACCAAACGAAAGAACGGTCGTTGAATTATGAAAAAAATCCTTGCGCTCTTTTTCTGCGCAGCCCTGTTTTTCACCTTGTTCGGCTGCGCACCCGCCGAAGAAAAAACCACGGTCAATATCGCCTTTTTCCCGAATATCACCCATGCGCAGGGTCTGATCGGCTCCGCGAACGGCGCTTTTGAAGAAGCTCTTTCGGGTTATGACGTGGAATATCAGGTTTTTAACGCCGGCCCGGCCGAGATCGAGGCGCTTTTTGCCGGCGAAGTCGACATCGGCTATATCGGACCGGTACCCGCGATCAACGGCTTTGTGCGTTCGGGCGGCGATGTCGTCATCGTCTCGGGCGCGGCAAACGGCGGCGCGGTTTTGGTGGCGCGCACCGATGCGAACATCACCTCGGTCGCCGATCTCTCGGGCAAAAAAGTGGCGATCCCGCAGCTGGGCAATACCCAACATCTTTCGCTTCTCCAATTATTATCGGCCAACGGCCTCTCGACGACTTCGGCGGGCGGCACGGTCGACGTCTATGCGGTCGCCAATTCCGAGATCAAAACCCTGATGCAGAGCGGCGAAATCGACGCGGCGCTGGTGCCGGAACCCTGGGGCGCCCGGTTGGTCAACGAGATCGGCGCGCAGCTCGTTTTGGACTACGATCAAATCTGGCTCGACGGCAACTATGCCACGGCGGTTGTCATCGTCAATAAGGACTTTTTGACCAACTACCCCGACCTCGTCGAGAAATTTTTGCAGGCGCACGTCAAAATCACGGCATATATCAACGAAAACCCCGACGAGGCGTTGGCGATCGCCAATGCCCGCATCGAAGAACTGACCGGCGCGGCGCTTGATCCCGCAATCCTGACCGAGGCCGCCTCGCGCATCGTCTTCACCACCGATCCCGCCCGTGAATCCGTCGAGGCCTTTATCGACCTTTCCATCGAGCAGGGCTTCATCGAAGCCTGCGACAACCGCGACGCCCTGTTCAATCTCAATATGATCTCAACAATCAATTCGGAGATTTCGCAATGAACATCACCGTCGAGTCCCTCTATAAGACCTTTCAAAACCCCGACAAAGAGGTCTTAAAAGACATCAATTTGGAAATCGCCGAGGGCGAGTTCGTCTGCCTGCTGGGTCCGTCGGGCTGCGGCAAATCGACGCTGCTCAATATCATCGCGGGTCTCGATACGCCGACTTCGGGCAGCGTCAAATTCGGCGGAGAACCGGTCACAGGCCCCGGGCCCGACCGCGTGATGATCTTTCAGGAATCGGCGTTGTTCCCGTGGCTCTCGGTCGTCGACAACGTCAAATTCGGTCTGAAAATCGCCAAAATCCCCGACAAAGAGGCCGAGGAGCGGGCGATGATGTATCTCCAAAAAGTCAATCTGGCCTCCTGCCGCGATTATAAAGTCAGCCAGCTCTCGGGCGGCATGAAGCAGCGCGTCGCCATCGCAAGGGCGCTTGCGCTCAACTCCAAAGCCCTGCTGATGGACGAGCCGTTCGCCGCGCTCGACAAACAGACCAAAAACCTGCTGCGCGACGAACTCGAACGCCTCTGGCTGTCGGAAAAACGCACCGTCGTCTACGTCACCCACAGCGTCGAAGAAGCGTTGTTTTTCGGCGACCGCGTGGTGATGATGAGCGCCGATCCGGGCGTGATCAAGAGCATTTTTAAAATCGATTTCCCGCGCCCGCGCCAAATCGACACGCCGGCATTCGTCAAACTGCGCCACGATATTCTGGCCGATCTCAGAGTGGAGGTGGAACGCTATGAAAAATAACACCCTGCTCAAGGTCTTAAAAACCCTCGGCTTTATTTTGATATTTATCGCCGTTTGGCAGCTGCTCTATTTCGTCATGGTCGAAAAGGCCGCCGTCTGGAAACCGTATGTTTTCCCGTCGCCGCTCGGCGTTTTGAATTCCTATGAAAAACTGGTCAATAACGGCACCCTGTTCGCGGGCATCGGGCAGACCCTGCGGCGTATCGGCATCGGATACGGCATCTCGATTCTAATCGGCCTTTTCCTCGGAATGCTTTTAGCTCGCTTCAAAGCGCTCTCGGAACTGATGAAACCGCTGGTGCTGGGCATCCAGACGCTGCCGTCCATCTGTTGGGTGCCGTTCGCAATTTTGTGGTACGGCTTGGCCGAAAGCGCGACCATCTTTATCGTGGTCATCGGTTCGACGTTCAGCATCTGCATCGCGGTCGAGACCGGCATCCGCAGCATCAATCCGCTCTATATCCGCGCCGCCAAAACGATGGGTGCAAAAGGCCCGGCGCTCTATACCAAGGTCATTCTGCCCGCCAGCGTTCCGTCTCTTGTCGGCGCGCTCAAACAGGGTTGGTCGTTTGCCTGGCGCGCATTGATGACCGGCGAGATGATGATGTCGTCCAAAGGCATCGGCCTGATGCTGTCGCAGGCGCGCGAGATCGGCGGCATCAACGAGGTCACCGCAGTCATGCTGGTAATCGTTTTAATCAGCATTTTTGTAGATAAGCTTATCTTCGGTTTTATCGAAAAACACGCTTTGAAATGGACTTGACTTTTTGAGAAAAACTGCATATACTGAATACGAACAGAATACTTCGGCGGGGATAAAACCCTGCCGAACTTTTGTTGAATCTGGATTACAAGGAGTTGAAAAAGCGTGGACGCATCGAGCGGAAGCAGTCACAGTACACGGACAAGCCCGAAAACAAGCGACGGCACCCCGATACCGTTGTGCGCTTTTTCGGCGTTGTCATAGAGAAATCGCGTGATCACCGACTGACCGCGTGTTGACCTCTCGTGTGCTGTTTCCCTTTTGCTGAAAAACTTCAAAAGGAGGAACACACCGATGAATCAGGAAGCCATGGCCCTGCTGGAGGAGAAAAAGTTTCCCCAGTTGTGCCGCATTTTAAAAGAGATGAACCCCGCGGACCTCGCGGCGCTGTTCGCGGAATTTCCCGAAGAATATCTGCCCATCATATACCGGATTCTGCCCAAGGAACTTGCGGCGGAGACTTTTGTGTGCATGGACGCGGATCTGCAGGAGGTCCTCATCACCGCCTTTTCCGATAAGGAACTGCGCGAGGTGCTGGACGAGATGTATATGGACGACACGGTCGACGTCATCGAGGAGATGCCGTCCAACGTCGTCGCGCGCATTTTGAAGAACTCGAATCCAGCCGACCGGAGAACCATCAATGAATTGCTGAAATACCCGAGCGACAGCGCGGGCAGCATCATGACGACCGAGTACGTCTACCTCAAAAAGGACATGACGGTGCGCGACGCGTTTGCCCGCATCCGCAAAATCGGCCCCGATAAAGAGACGATTTATACCTGCTATGTCACTGATGCCAGCCGCAAATTGGTCGGCGTCGTCACGGTCAAGGATTTGCTGCTGGCGGAGCAGGAGAGCGTCATCAACGACATCATGGAGACCAATGTCATCTATGTCAGCACGCTCGAAGACAAAGAGACCGCCGCGCGTCTGTTCGATAAATACGACTTGCTGGCCGTTCCGGTCGTCGATCAGGAGCAGCGCCTCGTCGGCATCATCACGGTCGACGACGCGATGGACGTTTTGCGCGAAGAGAACACCGAAGATATTTTAAAGATGTCGGCAGTCACCCCGACCGACGACACCTATCTCAAAACCTCGGTTTTCAAGCACGCCAAAAACCGCATCGTCTGGCTGTTGATTTTAATGGTCTCGGCCACGATCACCGGCGCGATCATCACCAAATACGAAGCGGCTTTCACCTCGATCCCGCTGTTGATCGCCTTTTTGCCGATGCTGATGGACACCGGCGGCAACAGCGGCTCCCAGAGTTCGACCACGATCATCCGCGGCCTCGCGCTCGAGGAGATCAAACCCCGCGACTTTTTCCGGGTCCTGTTCAAAGAAGTCAGTGTCGCGCTGATGGTGGGCGCGGTACTCGCGATCGTCAATACGGCACGAGTGCTGATTACCTATCCGCATGACCCGATCAAATATCAGCTTGCGCTGGTCACGGGAATGGCGCTGATGTGTGCGGTTTTGATCGCAAAGACCCTCGGCTGCTGCCTGCCGATGCTGGCGCAGAAGCTGAAAATCGACCCGGCATTGATGGCGGCACCGCTGATGACGACGATCGTCGACGCGGGTACGGTTTTGGTCTATTTCTCCATCGCCACCGCCGTCATGCACCTCACGTTATAATTTCTGAATGTAAAATGTAGGGGCGGCGAGTCACCGCTCACAAACGTGCCGCCATGATGGCGGTTTCAAACGCGTCATAAAATCTGCCGGGCTTTATGAGTCGAGAAGAATGTTCCGCGAGGAATATTCTTCAAGAGAACCGCTTTCAAGCGGTTCTTGCACGCTACTTCCAACCTCGGTGTAATGATAAAATTATAGGTAAGGCGGTGAACTCATGAAAAGGCATCAACGAGATAACTGCTCAGTATGGTTGAGAAATCTGCCGCGGACTGTACTGAGCAAAACGCAATAAACTGCGGACAGTACTCAACCGTACTCATTCTCTGATTAAACTAAAAACACAATAGGAGTACGGTTATGAAATATCTAATCCAATCTGCAAAGCGATACAAATCGCTTATTTATCTTTGTCTTGTTTTAGGGTTCGCCGGAACTTTCCTGCAAAGTTTCAGTGCGCGTTATCTTCAAAAAATCGTCGATCGTTTTACTGCGGGCACTTTAACGCCGATGAACATCGCCGTTTACGGCATGGCGTTGGCACTGCTTTTCGTTATCAGTTATCTCAACAATTATCCGTGGCGCAAGCTGGAATCGGGAATCCCTTTACTCTTAAAAATCAATGCCCTCCGAAAAGTATCGGTCATCGATTACCTGTCATATATCAAATTGGGCACAGGCGAATTGATTCAGCGAATCGAAAACGGCGCTTCGGCGGGCTCAAGTATTTTCTTGGGGTTTTATCTGCGGCTTGCAAGCGAGTTGATTCCCTCGATGGTATTCAGCATCATTTTCGTTTTCATCATCAGCCCTGTGGTGACGGCAGCGATCATGATCGGTTATCTCGTCGTTTTCGTCATCACGAATATTTTGTTGAAAGCGCTGTATCAGGTGAAAGGCCGAATTCTCGACAGCGAGGAAAAATTCAATCACTATTTCGTGCGCGGTTTAATGGAGATGGTCGTGTTTCGCGTTTATCGGCGTTTCACAAAGGAACTCCGAAAAGCGGAGTCCGCCTCCGATGAAATCATCTCTTCCAACGTGAAAATGAAAATGACGCATGAGGCGTTTTTTACCATTTTCGCCTTACTTATCGCTTTTATCAAGATCGGAGTCATCGCATACGGCTGGAGCTCCAAAACCCTGTCGATCGGTCAGATCGTCGCGCTGGTCGCGCTTGTGGATTGCGCATATCAGCCGATCGCCGTCATCAATGTGTCGTATGTCCAATACAAGCTCGATAAAGTCGCTTTCGCCAGATATACGGAATTTCTGGATGCAAAAGAGGAAGCACGGCTCACAGAAGGGGAAACTGTCCCCGAAATCAAAGGAGACATCTCCTTCTCGAAGGTCGGCTTTGATTATGATAACCGTGAGATATTGAACGATTTCGATCTGGATATTCAAAGTAAAAAGAAAGTCGCCTTCGTAGGCGAAAGCGGCTCCGGCAAAACGACCGCCGTCAAGTTATTGGTCGGGCTTCTGCATCCCCGAACCGGGCAAATCACAATAGATGGCTTTGACTTGAATCGGATCAATCTTAATGACTATTACAAACACGTCGCCTATCTCCCGCAGGAACCGTCCGTATTCGACGGAACACTGCGCGAGAATCTCGTTTTTGATGAAACGGCAGCGGATGGCGACTTGACAGAGGTCCTCGAAAAAGCGGGATTGGGCGGCTTATACGCCAAATTGGAACATGGATTAGAAACTCCGTTAGGTGAAAAAGGGGTGCGTTTATCCGGCGGGGAGCGTCAGCAGCTTGCGATCGCCCGGCTTTGGTTTTCCAAGGCGCAAATCGTCATATTTGACGAAGCGACGTCGGCGATTGACAACTTGACGGAGGAAGCCGTCATGAAAAATGCCATGGCTTTTCTTTCGGATAAAACCGTCATCTCAATCGCCCATCGGTTAGATTCTATCAGGTCTTTCGAAACCATTTTCGTGTTCCGGGACGGGCACATCGTGGAGCAAGGCGGCTTTGACGAATTGATGGAAAAGCGCCGGTCGTTTTATGAATTATACAACAGGTCAACAATATCGCCAACATGATGCCGGTGGGCAGTGCCCGCTCCCAATACGCGCGTTAAAATCTGCCGATTTTGTACCTTCATAGCCGCGTTTCCATCCTCGGTGTTTTTGTAGGGGCGGATATCATTCGCCCGCATCATAAACGCGTTAAAAAATCTGCGAACCGCAAATCCGATAACGCACTTCAATAAATTCCCCTCTATATGGCGTCGCAAGCGACACCTTTGGGGTGACACGGCGAAGCCGTGACGGGGTGGCTCGTTTCCCTGTAGGGGCAGCATCCTTGACGACCTCATTCATTGTAGTGGCGTACCTGCATTGTGCCCGCAAATTCCTCTCCACGAAGAGAGAGTTTTTACTTGTCCTTCTAATTTGCATTTAACTGCCGCTATTCATTACAAATCTACCACCCGAAAAACCGATTCTACTCCCGGTTTACCCGCCTAAATTTGCGGTTTATATTCATTTTCATTCGGTCGATTGCAGATTTTTTCCGCTTGTGCTATGATGAATCCGTCGGGGAACCAGATTTTTTCAAACCTCAATCCGGCGAAAGGATGGTTTTGTCGATGCCCTCATTACGCGCTGTTACATTACGCAATCAAATTCGCTTTTTAAAACCGCTCACATCTAAAATGGACATTAAAACCGCTCGTGCGGGTCAGGACGCTTTCGGCGCACTCGGTGCGTCGGCCAACGCGCGCAAGCTCATCTTTTCGACCGTTACATTCGGAATTTTCAAAGCCCGTTATATCACCCGGCGGGAAAACGCCAACAATAAAGTCATTTTATATCTCCACGGCGGGGCCTATACCGCCGGAGACATCAAATACGCCTCCGGTTTCGGCAGCATTCTCTGCGCCCGAACCGGTGCTGATGTTCTCTGCCCCGCCTACCGTCTCGCTCCCGAACACCCCTTCCCGGCTGCTCTGCGCGACGCGGTGGCCAGTTACGAATACCTATTAGCTGAAGGCAACCAACCCGAAAACATCTCCCTTGTCGGCGAATCAGCCGGCGGCGGATTAATTTTTTCAGTGGCGATGGAACTGCGGGCAACCGGGCTTCCGCTGCCGCATAAACTCGTCGCAATCTCCCCGTGGGCGGACCTGACCTTCTCAGGCAAATCCTATGAAGATAACCGAACTGTCGATCCGTCGCTGTCCGAAGACCTCTTGCGACAATATGCCGTGATGTACGGAGGGGACGATTTGTCCAACCCGTTGATCTCGCCGATCTTCGGCGACTTGTGTGGTCTTCCTCCCGCTTTGATTTTCGCGGGTGGGGACGAGCTGTTGCTTTCCGATGCCCGAAATCTGGCCAAACGGATCGCCGCCTGCGGCGGAAGGTGCGAATTGATTGTCGAAGACGGTATGTGGCACGTCTATCCGTTGTTCAACTGCCCCGAATCCGATGCCGCGCTCAATAAAATCAATGACTTTTTGGAGATGTCAAATGGCCGCTAAACCGTGGATGAAACTCGATAATGCCGCCAAAATCTATCCGGCGGCAAAACGCCGCAATTGGACGGCGCTGTTTCGGCTATCCGCACAGCTGACCGAGCCGGTCGACCCGGTGGCGCTGCGGGCGGCTTTGGAATCGACCGCAAAACGATTCCCGACCTTCACGCTGCGTCTGCGGCGGGGTGTGTTCTGGTTTTATCTCGAACACATCGACGGCGTGCCCGATATCCAGCGCGACGTGGCAAACCCCTGCGTGCGCATGGATCTCCGCCAAAACCGGGGCTTCATGTTCCGCGTCCGTTATTATGAAAACACCATCGCCGTTGAAATTTTTCATGTTTTAACCGACGGCACCGGCGGATTTATTTTTCTCAAAACATTGGTCGCCGAATATCTGCGCATCAAATACGGCACGGTCATCCCACGGGACGCCGAAATTTTGGACTGCTCCGAACCGCCGAAGCCCGATGAATACGAGGACGCTTTTTTCAAATTTGCCAAAGGCCACACCGCCCCGCGCGGCGAGAGCAGCGCTTATTACCTAAAAGGCACGCTCGAAAAACCCGACGTCATCCACATCACCAACGGTCAGATGCCCGTTGACATTTTACTTGCCAAGGCCAAAGAGAAAAAGGTTACTTTGACCGAATATCTGACCGCCGCATTGATCTTGGCCATCGACAAAGTCCAGCGCGCCGAAGGAAGGCCCCAGCGGATGCTGAAGCCGGTCAAGATCTGCGTACCGGTCAACCTGCGCAAATTCTATCCGACCCATACGCTGCGCAATTTTTCGAATTACACCAACCCCGGCATCGACCCGCGCTACGGCCAGTTTACTTTTGATGAGGTTCTTTCGGCCGTCCACCACCATATGGGCATTGAAGTCACCGAGAAAAAACTCAACGCTAAAATTTCGACCAACGTTAAAAGCGAAAGCGCGCGCGTCATCCGCCTGATGCCGCTGTTCATCAAAAACTTCGCCATGAAGATGACCTTTAAATTCGTCGGAGACCGCCAGACCAGCAGCAGCATTTCCAACCTCGGCGCGGTCAAACTGCCGCCCGAGATGGAGCAGTATGTTACCCGCATGGACTTCATCCTCGGCCCGCTGTCGAGAAACCGCGTGATCGCGGCGATGCTGTCCTATCAGGGTACCGTCTATTTCAATTTTACCCGCATCATCAAAGAGACCGTCATTGAGCGCGAATTTTTCCGCTTTTTGATCAAACAGGGCATCCCGGTCCGCATCGAAAGCAATCAGATCCGGGAGACCGACGAATAAATTTTTACGAAGGGAACGGTCGTCCAATATGTCCTACTGCGTCAACTGCGGCGTGGAGCTCGCCCCCGCCGAAAAAAAGTGCCCCCTGTGTGGCGTGCCGGTGATCAACCCGGCTGCGCCTCCGTCCGATCTACCGGTCGCGAAATCCTATCCGACCCGCATGGAGATGATCTCCAAAAAGATCGACCGAAAATATTTCGCGTCATTGGCCAGCATCCTGCTGATGATCCCGCTGCTGGTGACGGTTATCGTCGACCTGATTACGGGAAGCGGACTTTCATGGTCGCTGTATGTTATCGGCGCGCTGTTTTTGCTGTTCGTCTGGGGCGCACTGCCGTTCTTTTTCACAAAACGCCACCCCGTATGGTTCGCGCTGCTCGACGGGCTCGTTTTAATAGGTTATGTCTTTTGGATCGCCTTTATCTCGAATGGCAACTGGTTTTTGCCGCTCGGACTGCCGATTTCAGGCAGCGCGGTTTTGCTCGCGTTCGCCATCACGGCGCTGTTTTCGGATAAAAAACACCGCGTCGCGGGTCTGTCTAAATTGGCGTCGCTGCTGTTCGCCTCCGGTATGATGACGGTCTCGGTCGAACTGATCCTCGATGCCTATCTCGGCCAGCCCATCATCCCGCAGTGGTCGCTGTATGCCTTTATCCCCTGTGTTCTGCTGGGCCTTTCTGCCGCGGTTTTGGAACACCGCCGTAACTTCAAGGAGCAAATCAAAAAGAGGTTGTTCTTTTAAACTCTTAACCTAAGTTAAGACTTTAATATTTCTTGAAAATAATCCCTTTTAATGTTAATATTAAAGGGTGATTTTATTTAACCTAAATTAATAACGCATCGAGTTTTATAAGGGAAAGGGTGGAATTCAACAATGAAAGGAAAAATAGCTTCTATACGCACCTCAGTTCAAAGTGGACGTGAATACGGCTTTATAAAAGGAGAGGATGACTCCTCTTATTATTTCGATAGTCGATCCTTATCAAACGATAAAAAGATGACAGATTATTATGAAGGCGATATTGTTGAATTTTCTGTTTTAGAAAAAAGAGACGGGAAAAAATCTGCGTACAGTATAACTTATATTGAGCCGAAAATCATCACACCGACTGATAAATTGTCAGTAAATATAGAAAACAAAAAATCATAAAATGAATACTATACACCAGGATATTATCGTCATATGAATCGGGAACATATGCGCACAGAATATTTAAAAGACAATTCCGGTGAATATGAAGTATTAGATAAATTAAAAGATATTCTATATATTTCACACGTAAGTCATCACGAAATGGGCGGAGACGATGTAGTATTCCCCTTTTGTTTAATTGGAGCAACTGAAAGCCTTAAACAGTTTATACGAGGCAAATATGAATTCCTACTTGTTTTCTCTCATTTTGATAATTGTGATTGGCAACAAAATACATTACGGGCAATTAAGTTTATTCGACAGCGCAAAGAAATTGCCGGACGCCGCCCACTTGTAAATTTCTATTTATTGGTAAGTAATGCACGAAATTTGAAAGTTGAAATTGATAAGATGAAGGGTGGAACCGAAGCTGCTATTATTCCATTTTCTTTTTCCGAAATATTATCTTGCAATGATTCATCTTCACTTACTGCTTTGCTTTTAGACCGGTTCAAAGAATACATTTTTGAAAATAATATGCTTGGTGAGACAAATCCTATTGAAGAAGAGCAATTGTTATTTGGTGATCGAGGAAAAATTGCAGATGCAATAGTACATCGATGCATTGAAAAAAAACACTCCGGAATATTTGGATTACGTAGAAGCGGAAAATCTTCTGTGTTAAAGGCAGTTACTCGTAGGCTCGATTATGCGAAAATAAAGTATCTTAATATCGAAGCCAGATCATTCCTCGAAGGACTTGATTCATGGAAAACCGCATTATTTGATATTGCTAAGGAAATTAGACATATAACATTAGACCTCGTTCAAGTAGAAAATGAGACAAGAAGCGAGTTAACTGAGCGATTAAAATTAAGGAGCACCGAGGAGGACTATAATAAACGTCCATCACAATGTTTTGTTGAAGATGTAAGGAATTATATAAGTAATGAATCTGTATTTGTAATAGCAATTGATGAAATAGAATTGATCACTTACAATACAGCTTCATCGTCGACATGGAAATGCTTGGATGCATATAAGGGCTTTTGGGGTGCCCTCCGCGATTCAGGGTGTTCATTGATTCTATGCGGCGTAAATTCTACAATTAACGAAAAAAATATTATAGAATTTCAAGGTGATTCCTGCGATAACCCTATGTATGAACGAATTCACAATTGTGCAGATTTCTCCAAAACATATTTGCCTGCATTTACAGATGAACAAACAAAAACAATGATAAATACATTAGGCAGCTACAGTAATATTGCTTTTGATGATATATATGTTGATATTAACAGGGCTTTCGGCGGTCATCCATATGTAATTCGTCAATTCTGCTCCTATTTATTTGAATGTATAAAAGATCTCAGAATTCCCAATCAGTTATACATGATTTCAAAACCTACGTTTACTGCATTGATTTCTGAATTTAACAATTCCGATAAAGGGGTACAAGTATTTAATACGATTTTACAGCACATAATTATTTATAAGAGCGAATATGAAATGTTAAAAAGGTTTGCTTTATCACCAGATAAATATAAAAAAATTGAACATAAAGACATTTCACTGATTGATCATTTAGAAAAATACGGTTTAATCGAATATGATAAATCTACGTCTTTTATAACTTTTAATATAAAATCAATACAAGATTATATTTGTAAAACAGAAACTAAGTCGCCTCAAGATATGACAAACGAAGAACGTAGACAATATGTTCAAAGCAAAGTTTATATATGTGAAACTAAGCTTAAAAAATATATTTTCAACTATTATACATATCACGGAGGTGATGCAGCTGGAATAGCATTATTAAAGTCAAAGCTACAACCAAATCCAAAAGCTAATCCACAACCAGATCCAGCTTTTTGTAGATTAAGAGATTATTTTGATCACAAACAATACATTATGTATTTTTCTACATTAAAAAAACTTATTACAAATAATTGGTCAACCCTCGGAAAGGCTATCGAATCTGCTAATATGAGCAAAAGCAGATTTGAAGTTCTAATGGAATGGCTAAATGCAGGTAGAACTGATGCTGATCATTATGATCCTGAAGATATGACGAGCCCCGACGATTGGCAAATTGATGATAGCATTATTAAATGCTTTATGACCTCATACGAAGCGTTTGAAGCACTTTTTAATTCATTGAATTTATAAAACAAAACATCATTAAAATTTTAATTCAACTAACTGCTCACTTTGCCTTTTACGGTCTCCAATATTCCTCAATCAATTCCCGCAGAATCTTCACGGCTTTTGCGGGTCTGCCTGGGTCGCCCATCAGCGTGTAAACGTCACGGAAGATGATCTCGATCTCACACCCCTGCGCTTTCGTAAGGGTGTCTTTCATATATTTCCGGTAGCCGTCCTCGTCAAACACCGGGTCAGCGCCCAAAAACCGCGGCGACGGTTTGCGCGAATAGATGATTTTCGTGCCGCGCAGCGCCTCTCCCATGATGTCCTCATCGCACCAGGCCGAGATCGACACCTTGCGCATATTGGGCAGATTCTTTAAGCACTTGTGCCAAATCGAATGCACCGGTTCGCAGCAGCCGTAATAAACCAGCCCGAACCGGTCTGCGATTTCCGCAATATACGGATAGACGAATTCGGTATACATATCGGGTGAAATGGCGAACGACTCCTGCGAATTCGTGTTGCCCCACTTGTTTTTAGCCATGGGGATTCCGTCCGCCGGGACTTTCAGTTCATCGGAAAACCCGAAACTGCCCGCTCCTGCATAGTTGTTGCCGGTATCGGACGTAAACAGCTTTTCTTTTTCCGCCCAGTCGATATAGCGCTGCATATTGACGGTCAGGTAACGCATCAATTCATGTACGCCGTCGGGATTGTCGGAGAGCTCATACATCCACTGCTCCATACCCATCAGCTGTATGATCTTGGCGGTGTGCATATAGTACCAAACCTGCTGGCGGTTGGTCGGAACACAGGGCAGAATATCCCCGACCGCGTCTTTAACCGCCGCCAGTTTATCGGCAAACCGCTTGCGGTCAAAATTGAACTCGAACGGCTTTAGCTTCGAAAAATCCTTTTCCAGTGACTTGATCGGATAATTATATTCATAGCCGATATTGCGCCCCTGCGTGTCAACGGCGTGGTGCATCTCAATCGACATGCCGAATTCGCGCACCTCGATATCCATAAAAACTTCTATAAAATCCGGCACCACAATATCGTCGTCAATGCGCTCGTGCTGTAAAATTTTCGATAATAAATACCGCTCAAGCTCTATGGCGAACTTGCCCTCACACTTCGGCTCAGGCAGAAAATCACGGTTAAACGACCCCTGCTCCACCACGATCAGCGGCTTGACGCCCTTGACCGCATTGTGCGCATACCATTGCTTGGTGCGCTCGGCCATAATCGGCAACGCGGCGTATTCGGCCTGCTTCTCGGCCAGTTCCCTCAAATATGCTTTATCCTTTGCGGAGATAAAAAATTCATCCATTTCAACACCCCCGCTCTATTATAAAGGCAATAATTCTTCGGGTCAATAGCAATTTTCCGAGTTAACATACCCGGAATCATGCATTAAAAATTCCCCTCTGTGGAGGGGTGGCGCGAAGCGCCGGGGTGGTTAAATAATGTAATAAATATTAAACTCCTGAACTCCAAATTCTCCTACCTCTTCCGCTCAATCCCCCAACAGGCAACCGCCATTGTCAGAATCAACGCAACCTGCAGCGGTTCGACCGCCGCTTCATAGAGGAAAAACGAACAGATCATCGGATAACACATGGCAGACACCATCTGAACCGGTGTAAAAAGAACCACGTCCCCGATCCGGAAAGCCACCTGCGCCGCGCCGACCGAAGCTCCTCCCGTCAGCAGATAGAAATATAAAAAAGGCGAGGCGAATATCTGTGCGCTGATCGCTCCGGTCTGTTTGACCAAAATGTTCAACATCACCACGCTGAGCCCCATCATAAAGCCCGAAAACACCCCGAGCAGGGCGACTTTGTGCTTTTTATCGAATTTGAACAAAAGCGGAATTAGCACAAGTATCGGCAGGGCCAGCAGCGGATAGAGGTAAGTCCGGTTCAACTCTCCCGAGGTATCGGTCAGATGAAAGCTCAATAAGACGATGCAGCCGACAATCAGCAGCCCGTATATCATGTCCGTACGATACAGCTTTTCTTTGAGGAAGAAGTGCGATAACACCACGGTCAATGCGATGTTAAATCCCGACAGCGCCGAGATAATGTGCGGTGCCAGTTTTTCGGAGGCAATAATCATCGGAACAGCCGAAAACGCATAGGCGACAATCATTCCGGTGCACCAAATCAAAAACAAAGCCCGCGCATTTTTCGGACGTTCGTTTTTGCGCGTCATCCATCCGCAGCCTTTTTTCTGCAAAATCGTGCCGACCGAACCCAGCGCCGAGCTGAGCAGCGCCATCGTGATATATAAGATGCCCGTCGCCCCCTTTCAATCGTAGAACCCGTATCTATTATATAACTTATCCGTAAGAATGAAGCGTCATCTTCACCGAAGCAGTGATATTGTTTGCTCCTGCGAACAGTGATATTACTCACTTTGTTCATCGTGATATTATATTCGTCTTTCCCAACTATTCGCAAATAATATCAGCTCACAATGCCGCCGAATCTGCGGCACGGACGAACATAACTAAAAAACCACGCGAAGCGTGGTTTTTTCATGGTGGGCGCTAACGGACTCGAACCGCTGACCATCCGCACGTCAAGCGGATGCTCTACCAACTGAGCTAAGCGCCCAAAGCCGCTCTATTTTAACATAACAAATGATAAAATGCAACACCTTTGCGAAATTTTTTCGCGAAATCCGGTTTGACATTTCCTGCCACATTTTCTATAATGAATTTATCTTTTCGTGTTCATCAACAAACCATCGTTTCGTGAGAGGTATCACATGAAAAAGCATTTACCGTTTTTATTTATCTGTGCTTTGTTATTCAGCGGCTGCGGACAGGCGCGTTCCTACGCTCCCGCCGTCATCTCCTCATCGCGATTAAGCGTGTCTTCCGTCCCCGTTCAATCCGTCCAAACCCACATCGATGAAATCTCTTCTGCCATTTCAGCCGTTGAATCCGAAATCGTCTCCGAGACCTCATCCGCAATCTCGTCTGCTGTTAACACGCAGGAATCCTCTGCGGTTTTCTCCGAAGCCGCATCCTCCCAAGTCAGCTCATTTGTTTCAACCGTATCTTCCGCCATGAATTCAACAGTAACCTCCTCCAAAATGACTTCTTCTCAACAAAGTGCAGCGGAAAACTCGGTACTCTCGTCTTCGAGTTTTACTGCTTCTTCTGAAAGTCCGGTTTCCTCTACGGTCACAAACGTTCAAGATATCCAAATAATTTCCCTGACATCGCCGATTGTGCACGGGCAAGATGCCACCATTACTATAAAAGGCACACCGGGTGTAAAATACACCATTCAAGTCATCTACAAATCCGGCGCAAGCGAAGCGAGCGGTTTGGAGCCGAAAACCGCCGGTTCGAACGGTATGGTCACCTGGAGCTGGAAAGTCAGCAGCCGAACCACCCCCGGCACCTGGTCTATCGAAATCGCAGGCGGCGGAGCGTCAGTCACCGTGCCCTTCGTTGTGACCGAATGAGAAGCAAGAACAATTAAGTACTGTGTTTTACCGCACTATTCACCGTTGTTTTTAAGCACGTCAATTCGTGTATATCAAACGAAACCCACCGCACCGAAAATCGGTGCGGCGGGTTTTTCTCATCCTGAAGATTCCGGGCAAATCCGGTCCGGACTCTGTGTTATATTACATATTGTCCTTGATCGCCTTCTCAATTCTGGCCTTTTCGGCCTCGGTCAGCGTACGCAGCGGGCGGCGGCAGGTGTCGTTGTCCAAGATACCCAATACCTTGGCTGCATACTTCATGCCCGGCAGCGTTCTGGCTTCAACAGTCGCCTGAACGACGTTGTTGAGCCGGATCTGTTCGGCCATCGCGGCTTTGATATCGTTTTGCTCAAACAGCTTCTGAACCTTGATAAACTTCTCAACCTGGAAATTCATCGAAGTGCCGATGGCGCCATCGGCGCCGGCAGGCAGTGCATAAGCGAAAGCCTCGTCTTTACCGCTGAAAATCGGTTTTTTTGTAGCCTGTTTGATGCGATTGAGCACATAGTAATCCGTCTGTGTATATTTGAGTGCGTAAACCCGATCGTCGGACAGCAGATCGCAGTACTGTTCCAAACTCATCGTGCCCTGTGTGGACAAACTGTAGACCATAATTTTCAGCCCGCAGGCGTCGGCGATATCGGTATAGTAGCTTTTCACTTCACCGGCCTGATAGGGATAATAAAACGGCGGGACCGAGGCGACCGCATCCGCTCCCAAAGAAGCGGCATGCTTTGCGAACATGATGGCATTATCGACACCGGGCGAACCGATGTGCGCAATGATATGCGCACCGTCGGCGGCTTTCATGGCGACTTCGAGCGTCTTCTTGCGTTCTTCTTCGGTCAGCAGGACGAATTCGGCGGAACTGCCGGTCGTGTATAAACCGTCAGCGCCTTTGTCCAGCACGCTGCGCACCAGTTTTTTCAACCCGTCATAGTCCACCGTGTAATCGCTTTTAAAAGGGGTAAAAATCGGAACAAGGATTTTCGGATTTTCTCTTGACATGAAAACAGCCCTCTTTCATGAGTTTCTTGTGCCATTGTACCCCAAAAGTGAATCTCTGTCAATGTTGCAACTTTCGACTTCAAGTGCTACAATATGGACGCGCAAGCCATGATGAAAGGCAGGGAGATCTCTATGATACAAAACAGAAAAAGCGCCTTAAAAAAAGAGAATGGCGCATTCAAAGCATTTATGGACAAGCGGTGGTTCTGGCTGTTTTTCCCGCTGGCCGTTATCTACATGGAACTGGTACTCAAAATCGCCGATTATCAGAACCCGTTTAATGTCGGCTTGATATATATGATGTTATTTTCGCTGTCGCTGGGAATCTTCCTGACGATGCTGTGCACGCTGTTTTCCCCAAAAACCAATCTGACCCTTGCAAAAGTCATCAGCATCCTGTTCTGGGTCTGGTATTCGACACAGGCCGTTTACCACTCGATCTTCAGAACTTTTATGGTGCTGTTTTCAATTCAAGGCGGCGGTGATGCGATCACAAACTTCTGGAAAGCCGCGCTCAACGGCATCTGGAGAACCTCCCCCGTCATTATTCTTTTGTTTATCCCTTCTTTGCTGCTGATTTTATTCGGTAAGAAATTTTTAGCTCCGCGCAAGACCAATAAAGGATTTGCGTTATTGAATATCGGCGCTTCGGCAATCCTGTACGGCCTCACCGTTCTCATCATTTTAGCCTCGAATTCAAGCGCCATGTCCAGCAAATTCATGTATTTCGACTCCTTCAATCCGGATTTAACAGTCAACCGGTTCGGACTCTTTACCACAACCCGTCTCGATCTCAAGCATACGATCTTCGGTTTTGAGGCGCAGATCCCGGATGATGACCCCATCGACACCTCTTCTATCTCGTCCTCCGAGACCGCCGATCCCACTCCGACCGAATACGAAGATCAGGTTATGGATATCGACTGGGATTCGCTGATCGCCAACGAAACCGACGAGACCCTGCTCAAAATGCATCAGTATTTCTCCTCGCTGACGCCGACCAAGACCAACGATTATACCGGTATATTCGAAGGCAAAAATTTGATTTTGATCACGGCGGAGTCGTTCTCACCCTACGCCATCGACCCCGTGCTGACCCCGACGCTGTATAAAATGCAGCAGGAGGGCTTCCAGTTCACCAACTTCTATACCCCGCTGTGGACGGTCAGCACCTCGGACGGCGAATACGTCGCCAACGTCGGTCTGGTCCCGAAATCGGGCGTTTGGAGCTATTACCGCTCCTCAGACAACTTCATGGCTTTCAGCATGGCTTATCAGTTCCGCCAAGAAGGTTATTGCGCCTACGCCTATCACAACAACACCTATACCTACTATAAACGCAATTTGTCACTGCCCAATATGGGTTATATCTACAAAGGCCTGGGCAATGGTCTGGACGTCAAACGCACCTGGCCGGAGTCCGATCTGGAGATGATGGAAAAAAGCATTGACGAGTACATCAACCAACAGCCGTTTCACGTGTTCTACATGACCGTCAGCGGCCATATGGACTATACCTATTACGACAATTATATGGCCACCAAACACAAGGCCGAAGTCGAAGCCTATTATGGCGACTCGGTTTCGCTGCAGGTCAAGGCTTATCACGCCTGCAATATCGAACTCGACCTTGCGATGGAATATCTGCTGCAACGGCTCAACGAGGCCGGCATCGCCGAAGACACAGTCATCGCCATCAGTCCCGACCATTACCCCTACGGCCTGACCGACGAACAGTTCGACGAACTCGCCGGAAAGACCATCGACCACAATTTTGAAATTTACAAGGGTGTTTTCCTGCTTTATTGCCAGGGTCAGGAACCGGTCACGGTGGATAAGCTCTGCTGCAGCATGGACATCATTCCGACCATTTCCAATCTATTCGGTCTGGAATACGACTCCCGCCTGCTAATGGGGTATGACATCTTCTCCGACGCGCCGGGACTCGTGGTCTTCTCCAATTACAGCTGGATGACCGACGAAGGCGCTTATAATGCCAAGACCGAGACTTTCACTGCCAGTCCGGGCGTGACGGTGGATGAGGACTATATCAGCACCATGTCCAAGATCGTCTCCCGAAAATTCACTTATTCGGCCAGAATTCTCGATTATGACTATTACCGCGTAATCTTCGGTGCCGATAAGAGCTCGGCGGTTGACCCGGTCCCGCCGGTGGCATGATGCCACATTCAAGCGCGTCATAAAATCTGCAGATCTTATAGCCTCATAGCTCGCGTTACGAAAACTCGGATCAATACATCATAAGGCCGTTCTGACCTTTTATCCGCAAACCCGATTTCTGTTTTCCCTGTTAAAAAACCAACCCTCAAAACCGTAATATCCGGTTTTGAGGGTTGAATTTTATCTCCGCTCCTTTTAGGAAGGGAACTTCGTTTTCACCGTGGAAAGTTCGTTGGGATCAGCGCTTTTGACCTGATACCAGCCGCGCGCGTGCATCTGGTTGAAGATATCCGACTGGATATCATGTTCCTCGTCCAGCAGCGTCAGCATGCTTGAACGCAGTTCGGTATTCACGCATTCACCCGCATAATAATTATAATTTGCGGTCAGTTGTTTTTGGGTATCCAAAAATTCCGTAAGATAATCCTGATCGGTCAGGGTCTGGGTTTGTGTGTTGGGCATTACAACCTTCCTTTCTTTTACCGTTTTCAATTCTGTCGCAAAGCGACAGGTAACGACGGCTCCGCCGCCGGGGAAAACCGTACAACACGAATCTCGTAAAAACGCAAAGCGTTTTTATCTCCGCCTCAGGCGGAAATAAACAGTAGATTCTATCTTCTGTTTATTCGAGATTCGTGTTATCCCAGAAATTTTACCAGGGTGTCATAGTGTTTTTGATGCCTGTCGGCCATAGTGGTAAAGTGCTGCTTGATGGACGGATCGGTACAGGCGGATGCCGCCGCACGGCAGCGTTTCACCATCAGCTGCTCACTGCCCAGCTGTTCGTCCAGCGCCGAAAGCTCCTTCGTTGTCAGAGATGTTGTCATTTCATATCCCCTTGTTGAATTTTGCAGGCGATTCGGGTTATTTGAACCCAAATCGCTTCGCATAAGAAAATTGTGCGCAATTTTTTTCAAAAAATCCGCGCTATGCTTGCAAAAGCGTAAAAAAGTATTTATAATGAATTCGGCAGATTTGATGCTGTTTATTTTTCTTTTTTTGGAGGTATGCAAATGATCACCGGATTCGGCGCTCAGCTGTATACCGTCAGGGACTTTACAAAAACCCCGGCGGACATCGAAAAAACTTTTGAAAGGGTGGCCGCGATCGGGTATAAAAGCGTTCAGATCTCGGCTATCGGCGAAATCGAAGCCAAACACCTTGCCGAAATCGCGCAAAAAACCGGTCTCGTCATCGCCCTGTCCCACACGCCGCCCCAAAAGCTGCGTGAAAATCTTGCGCAGGTCATGGCTGACCACGAGACCTTCGGCTGCAATATCGTCGGACTCGGCGCCATGCCGCAGGAATACAAAACCGGTGCCGACGGCGTAAAACAATTCATCAGCGACTTTGCGCCGATCGGAAAGGAACTCGCGAAAAACGGCTTTACATTCGCCTATCACAACCACGCGTTTGATTTCGTCAAGAGCGGGGAATCCACGCTGATGGATATCATGCTGCAAAATTCCGACGCCGCATGGTTCAAACTGACGGCCGACATCTATTGGCTGCAGGCAGCGGGCATCAATCCCGCCTCCTTTATTCGCCAAAACGGCAGCCGCATCGCCGCACTTCACCTCAAGGACATGGCCGCCGCTTTCGAAAACAAGAGCGAGATGGCCGAACTCGGAAACGGCAACCTCGACTTTGCCGACATCATCGGTGCAGCCAAACAGGCGGGCATCCCGTGGTATATGGTCGAACAGGATATCTGCAAAGGCGATCCGTTTGACGCACTCACGGTCTCTTACGATTACATAAAAAAATCGGGGCTGCTCAATTAACCCCGGAAAGGTACGTTATGTGGGATACGATTGCTGAATTCTTCAATACAATCGGCGGGCGTTTTTCGTCCCCCCACTTAATCATTGACATCATCGACATTGCGATTGTCGCCTATCTGATTTACAAAGTGCTTCAGCTCGCGGTGCAAACCCGGGCCGAGCAGCTTTTAAAGGGCATCTCGATCGTATTAATTCTCTATGCCGTTGCCAGCTGGCTGAACATGGTGGCGCTCAGTTTCATCATGAGTTCGCTGCTTCAGGTCGGTATTTTGGCGGTGGTCATCCTGTTCCAACCCGAGATCCGGCGCGCGCTTGAACAGATCGGCCGAAGCAAGGTCGGCAACACCCTGCACATTTTTGACCGAGTTAATCTGGTCGAAATCGAAAACGCCAAAATCGGTCATGCCGTCGATCAGGTCTGCCGTGCGGTTACGGAACTGTCGTTATCCAAAACGGGCGCCTTGATCGTGTTTGAACGCAAGACCAAACTCGGTGAGGTCATCGCCACCGGAACACTGGTCGATTCGACAGTCACGGTTGAGATGATCGGTACCATCTTCTTTCCGAATACACCGCTGCACGACGGCGCGATGATCATCAAAAAAGACCGTATCTGTGCCGCAGGCTGCTTTTTACCGCTTTCCCAGAATTTCGAAATCAGCCGGGAACTCGGCACCCGTCACCGCGCAGCGCTGGGTTTGAGCGAAGTTTCCGACGCCGTCATCATCGTGGTCTCGGAAGAGACGGGGAAAATCTCAATGGTCGAAGACGGGCAAATGTTGCGCGGCCTCTCTGCCGACGAGCTCAAAACCCGCCTGGTTTCGGCACTCGAAACACCCGTGGCCAAGGCAAAGGAAAATCCGTTCAAACAATATTTCGGAGGGAGGAAGGAAGTATGAAGAACAGATACAGACCGAACAACTCCCGTCCTTGCATGAAGGGAGGCCTTGCGCATGAATAAACCCTCTGAGCGCAAACGCCGCACTCCCAATCCGAAAAATAAAAAGCCCCTTTTTCCGCTGACCCGCAAAAACGGCGAGCCGGTGACGCTGGCTTCCATTCTCTCCAACAAGCGAATTCTTCAGATTTTATCCGTGGTTGCCGCCGTTTTCATCTGGGCCATGGTCTCCACAGGCGCAGCGGTGCAGGAGACGAAGACCATCAAAAATGTCCCGATCGAATTCGACGCCACCGGCAGTTTATTTCAGACCTACGGACTCAAAGTGGTCGACAGCGATATCGATGTCGTTGATGTCACGGTCACCGGCCCGCGTTATGTCATCAGTTCGCTCAATTCCAGCGACATCAAGGTCACGGCGATCACCACCGACGTCACGACGCCGGGCAATTATCAGATGAATTTACGCCCCGGATTTCAAGACAGCGGCATTGACGCGGAAGTCGCGCTCAAATCCACCGAGCCTGTCAACGCCAAATTCGACACATTCACCTCTTTTGAGCTCACAATACTCCCCGAAAAAGAGGGCGATATCAGCGTCGCGTCCGGATATGTACTCGGCACGGTCACGGTCAGTCCGGCAACGGTCACCATCGAAGCACCCAGCACCTATGTGTCCCAAATCTCACAGGCGGTTGTCAAATACAGCAAAAAGCAGTCCGATCTGACCAACGGTTTTATCACCAACAGCGATATCATTTTACTTGACGCCGACGATCAGGAAATCACAGATTCGAGCATTGAACTCTCAACCGACACCGCCGAAATTTCGGTTCCGATTTTAAAGCGTAAGATGGTAAACATCTCTATAACGCTTCTGAACGCACCCGACGGCTGGTCTAAATACCTCAGCGTCACGCCTTCCACCATCGAAATCGCCGGTCCGGAGAATATCGTCGACGCCATGACCGAACTCCCTGTCGGCAGTATTGATGTTTCAACCATCACCGATAGTCAGGAAGAAAGGATCACTCTGCCGGAAATCCAAAACATCCTTGACGTCAATAATGTCGGATTTGTCACCGTCGATATCGACTATTCCAAGGTCAAATCCAAGACTTTCTCGGTCAGCCAAATCGGCTTCAGCAATATCGGCGATATAGATCTGAGCGGATATTCGGTGACTTTTGCCACGACGGTATTGGAAAACGTCACGGTTTATGCCTCCTCAAGCGATATCAGCGACGTCTCGAGCGACAATCTCCGGGCGGTCGTCACACTCGATCCCAACAGCATCACCGCGGGCCAGATCTCGCTTCCGGCTAAAATCATCTCCACCGATGGCACGACCATCTGGACAGTCGGCAGTTATACGGTTTTGGTCAACATCATGCCAAAGAGCTAAAAAGGAACGGTTTTATTTTGGATATCAGCAGATTCAACGAATATAAGCGGGAGGCGCTGCAAACCCGGTTTGCATCACTCAACCCGCAGCAGCGGGAAGCGGTCTTTTGTGTCAAAGGGCCGCTGCTCATTCTTGCCGGCGCAGGCAGCGGAAAGACGACGGTGCTGATTAACCGCATCGCTTACTTACTCAAATTCGGCAACGCATTTTACAGCGAAAAAATCCCCGAAAATCTTACGGAAAACGATTTTGCTTTTTTGGAACACTGCGCCAAGAACGGCGTGGCCTCGGTCGATGATGAACGCTTTGCCCGTATTGTTTCAGTCGATGCCCCGCCGCCCTGGTCGATTCTGGCCATCACTTTCACCAATAAAGCGGCACAGGAACTGCGCGACCGTCTGGAGCGTTCGGTCGGCGCGCAGGCCGACTCAATCCTGGCCTCGACCTTCCATTCGGCCTGCGTTCGTTTTCTGCGCCGCGACATCGAGCGCATCGGCATGGCGGGTAATTTCACCATTTACGACAGCGACGACAGTACCCGCATGGTCAAACAGATCATCGGCGACCTCGCCGTCGACGACCGCAATTTCGCGCCCAAAACGGTCAAAAACACCATCAGCGCGGCTAAAAATGATTTTATTCTACCCGACGATTACGCCGAATCCGCCGGAAACGACTATTACAAACAAATCGTTTATAAAATCTACGTCGAATACCAAAAACGCCTGCGGGATAACAACGCTTTGGATTTCGACGATATTCTGCTGCATACCGTCAAACTCTTTGAAGAAAACCCCGACATTCTCGAACACTACCAAAACAAATTCCAATATATTTTCGTCGACGAGTATCAGGACACCAATATGGTGCAGTACAAACTCGTCTCACTGCTCGCGCAAAAACACGGCAACCTCTGCGTGGTCGGCGACGACGATCAGAGCATCTATAAATTCCGCGGCGCGACCATCGAAAATATCCTCTCGTTCGAGCATCATTTTCCGAACGCCACGGTCATCCGTCTCGAACAAAATTACCGCTCAACCGCGAATATCCTCGACAGCGCCAACGCCGTGATCGCCAAAAACACCAGCCGAAAAGGCAAAACCCTGTGGACGTCGGGCGGCAAAGGCGACAAGGTGCTGCAGCGCTGCTGCGCTGATGAACGTGACGAAGCCAATTTCATCGTCTCCGAAATCCAAAGCGCCGTGAAAAACGGCTCTTCTTACAGCGATTTTGCGATTCTGTACCGTGTCAATGCCATTTCGACTTCCCTCGAACGCGCATTGGTCGGACGCGGCATCCCCTATCGGGTCTTCGGCGGCCTGCGTTTTTACGATCGCAAAGAGATCAAGGACATGCTGGCGTATCTGGCGCTCATCAACAACAGTGCCGACGAACTGCGCCTGCGCCGTATCGTCAACGAACCCAAACGCGGCATCGGCGACGGCACCTTAGATAATGTCAAAAAGATCGCTCTTGAGCAAAACCTCTCGATGATGGATGTCATCTTCGCCGCAGACCAGTACGCAGCTCTCTCTGCAAAAGCCAAACTTTTAACGGCTTTCGGCAATATGATCGCCGATCTGCGCGGCATGCTCGAGAGCGGCAAGCCGATTTCCGAGGTCTATTACGAATTATTGCAGCAGAGCGGCTATCTGACGATGCTCGAAGCCGGCGGCTTTACCGAACAGGGCCGCATCGAAAACGTCACCGAGCTGCTGTCCGAAATCAAAAAATACGAGCAGTCCGCCGCCGAACCGTCGCTCGACGGGTTTTTGGAGGACTGCGCCCTGATGACCGATTTTGATAACTACGACGAGTCCGCAGAAGCCGTTATTTTGATGACAGTGCACGGCGCCAAGGGTTTGGAGTTCGACACGGTGTTCGTCGCCGCCTGCGAAGAAAACGTCTTCCCGAGCTATCTGAGCTTGTTCGAGCAGTCCGAGATCGAGGAAGAACGCCGCTTGGCTTACGTCGCTTTCACCCGCGCCAAAAAACGCCTGGTCCTGACCCACTGCACCGCCCGACTGCTCTACGGCAGCACCTCGCGCAACAAACTCTCCCGCTTCGCCGAGGATATCCCCGAAGAATTCAAAACCGTCTATAAGCCGCAGATTGATATCCCCTCCGGCGGTTATGTCAACTTCTCAAAGAGACCGCAGCGTCCCGGTTCTTATCAAGCGCCCGGCCAGCCCAACACCTCCCGACCGGCGCCCTATGCCACCCCGACGCCCCGACCGGCAACCGGTTCTTCACAGAAATTCACGGTCGGCCAACGCGTGACACACCCGAGTTTCGGCCCCGGCATGATCACAAAGGTCTCGCCGATGGGTGGCGATACCCTGCTCGAAATCGCCTTCGACACCTCCGGCACCAAGCGCATCATGGCCAACTTCGCCCGGCTTAAGTCCTAATCCCAAACCCCGTCTTTGCGAGGAAAAGCGCGAGGCTCTGCCTCGCGTTTGGACGAAGCAATCCAAAAATTCCTCGTCTTTGCGAGAAGCGAAGCGACGAAGCAATCCAGAGAACAAATTTTCCGCTTACCCACTAAATCTGGATTGCCGCGGGGCTAAAGCCCCTCGCAATGACGTTATCAATAAAACTGTAGGGAACGGTCGCCGCCGCAGCGGTAATGTTCCGCTTTTATAAATTTTATATCTTGAATTTAAATTCACCCGAAAGCCGTTATCTATCTTCATGACCAATTTTGATTTCATCACAACGAGCCAAGAATCCGACATTGCGCCGCTGTTCCGGCGCAAATTTTCATTACCGAGCAAGCCCTTTAAAAAAGCAGTCCTGACCGTCTGCGGCCTCGGGTACGGTTATTATTGGCTCAACGGACAGCGTGTCACGACCGATCTGTTCACCGCGCCGGTCAGCAACTATACCAAAACCCTGTGGTACAACCGCTACGACGTGACCAAATTTCTCAAACCCGGCGAAAACGTCGCGGCGGCGATCCTCGGCAACGGTTTTTACGACGAAAACTATTCCACGCCCTGGGACTACGACAAAGCCCCTTGGCGCGACAAACCCAAATTCGCATTTAAACTCGAAATAGACGGCGAAACAATATTAAAAAGCGACGCTTTGTGGAAATATTCTTTCGACCGCTCTCCGATCATTTTTAATCATTTGCGCAGCGGCGAACACTTCGACGCCCGCCTCGACGATTCCGCTTGGAACACCCTCGATTATAACGACGCCGATTGGCAGTTTGCCCTGCCTGACCCAAACCCGCCGACCGGAACTTTGCGCGAATGCACCTGCGAACCCATCCGCGAATGTGCCGAATTCACCCCGAAAAGCATTCAAAAACTTGCAAACGGCGACTTTTTATATGACTTCGGGCAAAACATGTCCGGTTATGTCCGCGTGACGGCCAATCAAAAAAGCGGCGACAAACTCACCCTCCGCTACGGCGAACAGGCCGACGAAAACGGCCTTGTGATGAACGGCATGCGCGAATTTTATCCGCACAGCATTTTCGCGACCGACGAATTCATCTGCTCCGGAAAGCCCGCGACCCATAACCCCTTGTTCGCCTATCACGGCTTCCGGTACGTCACGGTCACGGGCCTTGAAACCCCCGAAAACGCCAAGCTGACCGCCGTTTTTGTGCATCAAAACGTCAAATTCGCCTCGAAATTCTCCTGTTCCGATCCGTCGCTGAACGCCCTGTTCAAACTCGGCCAAAACGCGACCCTGTCGAACCTGTTTTATATGCCCACCGACTGCCCGACCCGCGAAAAACTCGGCTGGACAAATGATGCGGCTTCCTCAACCGAGCAGTTTCTGCTCGATTTTTCGACCGAAAAGCTGCTCAAAAAGTGGCTGCAAGATATCCTCGACGCCCAGCGCCCCGACGGACACCTGCCCGGCATCATTCCGACAAGCGGTTGGGGCTACGACTGGGGCAGCGGCCCGGCTTCCGCCTCGATTCTGTTCGAAATCCCCTATCGCATTTATCAAATTCGCGGCGACGCACAACCCCTGATTGATTGCCTGCCCGCGTTTGCCAAATACCTCGCCTATAACGAAACCAAGTTCACCGCCGACGGCCTGATCGGTTACGGCCTGTGCGACTGGGCGGGTCCGTGGGAAAACCTCAACGAAGCCCCGACGCCGGTCGAACTCACCGATTCGGCTTTGCTTGTCGGCTTTTATGATGTCGCCGCATTGGCCGCAAAACTGGCCGGTGAAAAATCCGATTTTGCCGAAAAAGCCGCCGCCCTGCGCACCCAAATCAAGAAAAGATACATCAAAGACGGTCTTTGCACCATCAACGAGCAAACCGCCATTTCCATGTTGGTTTATTACGATATCTATGACGACCTTGCTCCGCTTGCTAAGCAGCTTGCCGAAACCGTCGAACAGCACGATTTCCATCACCACTGCGGCATGGTCGGCCTGCGGCGTCTCTATCCCGCGCTCGATAAATGCGGTCTGTCGGAATACGGCCTGAAAATTCTGCTTGCCGAGGGCTATCCATCCTACACCGATTGGCTCAAACGCGGCGCGACGACGCTTTGCGAGACCTGGCAGACGGGCAACTCCCAAAATCACCAGATGTATTCTTCGTTCATGGCATGGCTGATCTCAAGCGTCGCCGGAATCACACCCGCCGCACCCGGATTCTCAAAAGTCCGCATCAAGCCGCTGGCACTCGGGAATCTTGACCATTGCGACTGCGAACTCGATACGATCAAAGGTAAAATCTCCGTTCACTGGAAGCGCAAAGGCGAAGAATTAAGTTTCAATTACACCGTTCCGAACGGTGTTGAAGTCATCGAATAAACATTTCATCCTGTAGGGAACGTATCGAACGCGGTTCGAGGACCGTTCCGTTTATTTGTCCTAACTGTTCCGTTTATTTTCCTAACCGTTCCGTTGATCTGAAATAAATCGCGAAAGGAGTCGTGAAATGAAACCGAATCTGATCTTTGTCTTCAGCGACCAGCACCGCGCCCAGGCGACGGGTTTTTCGGGCAATAAAACCGTCAAGACCCCAAACATGGACATTTTGTACCGCGAAAGCGTCAATTTCACAACAGCGGTCTCGGGCTGTCCCGTCTGCTGTCCCTACCGTGCGGGTCTTCTGACCGGTCAAAACCCGCTGACCCACGGGATCTTCATGAATGACGTCTCCCTAAACCCCGAAGCTGTGACCCTTGCGAAGTTATACAAAGACGCCGGTTACGACACCGCCTATATCGGAAAATGGCATATCGACGGACACGGCCGGTCGGCTTTTATTCCGCGCGAACGGCGGCAGGGCTTTGACTATTGGCGCGTTCTGGAGTGCACCCACGATTATAACCACTCCTATTATTACGGCGACGAACCCGAAAAGAAAATTTGGGAGGGCTACGACGCCGCGGCACAAACCGACTGCGCGATCGACTACCTGAAAAGCAGAAACAAAAGCGAAAAACCCTTTATCCTGTTCCTTTCCTGGGGTCCGCCGCATAACCCCTATCAGAGCGCGCCGCAGGAATTTTGCGACCTCTACCGCCCCGAAGACATCCCGCTTCGCCCGAATGTGCCGGAAGAGGCAAAAGAACAGGCGAAAACAGACCTCGCGGGTTATTACGCCCACGTCTCGGCGCTGGATTTTCAACTCGGAAAATTAATGTCTGCGGTCAAGGCCTCCGGCATCGAAGAGAATACGATTTTTATTTATACCTCCGACCACGGCGACATGCTCGGGTCTCACGGATATACCCGAAAACAAAAACCCTGGGACGAATCCATCCTCGTCCCATTCCTGCTCCGTTTCCCCGCACAACTCGGAGAACAAGCGCGCACGGTCGACGTGCCGTTCTGCACCCAGGATATTTTGCCGACCCTTCTGGACTTCTGCGATATTCCGATTCCGGAGAGCGCCGAGGGCGTCAGCTTCGCCGATTACATAAAAGGCGGCAAAGCACCGAACATTGAGGCGGCGGTCATCGAATCTATCCAACCCTTCGGCGAGTGGCCCCGCGCAAAAAACGGCACGGAATATCGGGGCATCCGCACAAAACGCTATACCTATGTCCGGGATTTAAACGGCCCGTGGCTGCTGTATGACAACGAAAAAGACCCGTATCAGTTTGAAAATCTGATCGGGAAGCCGGAATATGCACCTACGGAAGCGCACTTGGACGAACTTCTTCAAAAGATGCTCAAAGACCGGGGTGACGAGTTCCTGCCCGGCGAGGCGTACGTTAAAAAATGGGGCTATCCCACCGACGAGACCGGCACAGTCCCCTATACCAATTAAAATTAATTTTATTTGAAAACTGTAGGGGCGAACTGCGTTCGCCCGCTGATTTCAATTCAAAAAAATAACATGCCTTTTGTAAAATTTGACGGGCGAACGCAGTTCGCCCCTACATTGAAATATAATGCCAATAGCGGAACGGTTAAAACCGTTCCGCTATTGTTTTTATTAAACCACCAAGGTCTGAAGCGCGCGCTTCGCAGTTGACGGCCGGCAGGTTATAGGTCGCGTTTGAAACCGGCATCATGCCGGCCAATATTGCTTTTCATGCGGGCACCGTTGATCTTTTTTGGCTGCCCTTGCCTGCACATAACACCCGCATTTTCGGCAGATGCCGTCCCACAGGCAGTCGCACCGCGCACAGATCGCCAACCGCGCTTGTACCGTCTTCTCGTCGGCTTTCAATTCCTCGGGCAACGAAGCAAGATAGGCGGCGACCGTCTCAAAGAGCGGTTCCCCATCCTGTAAAAGACACCGGCACGGCATCAGAACTTCACCGACACAACGCTGCACGGCGGCAGCGTGATTTTCAATCCGCCGTGTACGGCTTTCACACCGCCGAACGGCTGAATATTGACCTGTTCGGACTGACCGAAGTCGTTATATGCCAGCCGATCCGCGGTAATGATCTCGGCTTTGACTTCTTTTGCTTCATGCCCGACCACCGCCGCGTCGAACTCGTAACTCTTGTCCAAAGACGCGTTGGAGACCGTCAAAAATACTTCGCCGTTTTCATTGATTGACGCGGTATGCGAGATATTTTCATTGTCATTTTCGGCGAATGACCCCAGCAGCGTTCCGCCCATATGCCCGGTGTACATCTTGAACGCATAGAAGGTCGGTGTCTTGACCATCCGTTCGCCCTCGGTCAACACCACCGACTGCAAGACATTCGCGGTCTGGGCGATGTTGGCCATGCTGATGCGGTCGCAGTGCGCGTTGAAGATGTCGAACGAGACCGCCGCGACCAGCACGTCGGACATCGTGCTCTGCTGATATAAAAATCCTTCGACGCTGCCGAGTTCTTTTTGATACCAAGTGCCCCATTCGTCCACGATCAGTTTGACCTTGTGTTCCGGATCGTATCGGCTCATGATATTCAAATGCCCGTCGATATATTTCCCGATCAGCCGTGCGCGTTTCATCAGTTCGTTATACTGTTCCAAAGAGACCTCACGCGCTCTGGATTTGCACCAGGTGTAAAAATGCATCGAAATCGCATCACAACGGTCTTTCACCAGCGGCATAATCGTCTCGGTCCAGACGTAATCCGCATCGTTCGGCCCGCAGGCCACTTTATAGAGTTTATTGCCCGGATAATTGCGGCAGTAAGTCGCATACCGGCGGTATTGGTGGGCGTAAAACTCGGCGGTCATATTGCCGCCGCAGCCCCAGTTTTCATTGCCGACGCCGAAATACTTGATTTTCCACGGCTGTTTGCGCCCGTTTGCCTTGCGCAGGCGGGTCATCTCGGAATCACCCTCGGCGGTCATATATTCAATCCATTTCGACATCTCTTCGACCGTGCCGCTGCCGACGTTACCGGTGATATACGGCTCACAGCCGAGCTGATCGCACAGCTCCAAAAACTCGTGCGTACCGAAGCTGTTGTCGTCGCTGACGCCGCCCCAGTGGGTGTTGATCATCGGCGGACGGTCGGCTTTCGGCCCGATGCCGTCGCGCCAGTGGTATTCGTCGGCAAAGCAGCCGCCCGGCCAGCGCAGCACCGGCAGTTTCAACTCTTTCAGCGCATTCACCACATCGGTGCGCATGCCGTTTTTATTCGGAATGCCCGAGTTTTCGCCGACATAAAGCCCTTCGTAGATACATCTGCCGAGGTGTTCGGCAAAACTGCCGTAGATTTCGGGCGCGATAACGCCTTTTTTATTGGTGCAGTCAATGGTCATTCTCATGAAATTTGCGCTCCTTTCGGTGTTATCACTATTATACCTGTTGCGAATTTTAAGTCAATATGTTAAAATCATAAAAATGGCAAGGGATGCATGTTTTATCTGCGAAAGGGTGGTCTGCTCAATGAAAAAGTACGCGATCGGAATCGATTACGGGACGCTCTCCGGAAGAGCGGTTTTGGTTGATATCGCCGACGGCAGCGAAGTCGCCTCGGCGGTCTATGATTACCCGCACGGGGTCATGGACACCTATCTGCCCTGCGGCACGCCGCTGCCGCCCGATTACGCGCTGCAGCACCCTCGGGATTATATTGACGTGCTTACCCACACGATCCCCGAGATCATCAAAGAGATCGACCCCAAGAACATCGTCGGGGTCGGCACCGACTTCACCGCCTGCACCGTGTTGCCGGTCGACGCCGACGGCGTCCCGCTGTGTTTTTACCCCGAGTTTGAGGAAAACCCCCACGCCTACGTCAAACTCTGGAAGCATCACGCCGCCCAGCCGCAGGCCAACACCCTCAACAAACTGGCCTCCAATCAGGCCTGGCTGCGCAATTACGGCGGAAAAATCTCGTCCGAATGGGCGGTTCCGAAAGTCATGGAGATCGTCCAGCAGGCACCGGAGATCTACGACGCCATGGCGCGCTTTGAAGAAGCCGGCGACTGGATTGTGCGCGTGCTGACCGGAAACGAGACCAAAAACGCCTGCGCAGCGGGCTATAAATGGCTTTATAATAAAAAAGTCGGCTATCCGACACGCGGATTTTACGCTTCTCTCGACCCCAAACTCGAAAATTTCACCGTCGAAAAGGTCTGCCCGACGGTTTCCCCGCTCGGTACCTGCGCGGGTGGCATCAGCGAAGCCGCCGCCAAACTCACGGGTCTGAAAAAAGGCACGCCTGTCAGTGTTGGCAACGTCGATGCGCATGTCTGCCTGCCCGCCGTCGGCATCGACGGGGTCGGCAAATTGCTCGCCATCATGGGTACTTCGACCTGCCACATCATCATGAGCGACCGCGACATCAAAGTCCCGGGCATCTGCGGCGTCGTCGAGGACGGCGTGCTGCCGGGTCTGTTCGCCTATGAAGCCGGTCAGAGCTGCGTCGGCGATCACTTCTCTTGGTTCATTCAAAATTGTTTACCCGAAGAATACAAAAAGCACGGCAACGTGCATCAGTACTTACGCGAAAAAGCCCAAGCCCTCTCGGTCGGCGAGAGCGGACTCGTAGCCCTCGACTGGTGGAACGGCAACCGCTCGGTGTTAGTCGATGTCGACCTGACCGGTATGATCGTCGGCATGACGTTGCAAACCAAACCCGAGGAAATTTACCGCGCGCTGATCGAAGCGACGGCTTACGGCACCCGCATCATCGTCGACAATTTCCGCGAAAACGGACTGAAAGTCGACGTGATGTACGCCAGCGGCGGCATCTCTCAAAAAGACCCGTTCATGATGCAGATTTACGCCGACGTGCTGAATATCCCGGTGGTCGTCGCGGCGGCCAGCCAAGGTCCGGCACTCGGAAGCGCCATCTTCGGCGCGGTTGCCGGAAAGGCCTATCCGACCATCGAGGCGGCGATTGAAAAAATGGGGGCCGCCGAGAGCAAAACCTATACCCCGATTGCCGAAAACACCCGCACCTATCAGAAATTATTCTATGAATACCGCATGCTGCACGACTATTTCGGCAGGGGCGGAAACGACGTGATGAAACGCCTGAAGGAGATCAAGAAATGCTCGAAAAGCTGAAAGAACAAGTTTACATCGCTAATTTAAATCTGGTTAAAAGCGGCCTTGTCAAATTCACATTCGGCAACGCCAGCGGCTATGACGCCGAAAGCAAACTGTTCGTCATCAAGCCGTCGGGTGTGTCTTACGATGCGCTGACCGCCAAAGATATGGTCGTCGTCGATTTGGACTGCAACATCGTGGAAGGGGATAAAAACCCCTCGTCCGACACCCCGACCCACGCCGAATTATACAAGGCCTTTCCCGGCATCGGCGGCGTGGTGCACACCCATTCGCATTGGGCCACCGCCTGGGCGCAGGCCGTTTTAAACATTCCGGTGCTCGGCACGACCCACGCCGATTATTTTAACGGCGAAATCCCCTGCACCCGCGACCTCGAGGACGACGAGATCGCCATCGGCTACGAAAAAAACACCGGCCTTGTGATTGCCGAGACCTTTGAAGAGCTGTCTCCGTATGAAATTCCCGCCTGTCTGGTCGCCGGACACGGGCCATTCTGCTGGGGCAAGGATTGCCACGAAGCGGTTTTCAATGCCGAAGTGCTCGAAGAGATCGCCGCTTTGGCCTATCATTCCGACGGACTCGATCCCGAACTGCCCCAACTCGGCGCAGCCCTGCGCCAGCGCCACTATTACCGCAAGCACGGCAAAAACTCCTATTACGGCCAAGCGGACAGTGTCCGCTGACAAACGCGGCGGCGAGACGCCGCTCTCATACGCGTCTATGAATCTGCGAATTTTATCGCTTCGTAGCCGCGCTGCCAACCTCGGTGTTTCTCTGTAGGGAACGGTCTTGACCGTTCCGAAGGCAAAACGCTGTCAATACACGAAGCAGAACCTACAGAACTTTCAAGAAAACCGCTTTCAAGCGGTTCTTCGTAGCCGCGCCGCCAACCTCGGTGTTTCACTGTAGGGGCGGATATTATCCGCCCACTCACAAACCCAGCGGCGAGATGCCGCACTTCCGGCTCTTTGCCTCACATTTAATCATTAACAGCTTTGCCGTTCATGCAATAAAGAACATTCCCGCGATGAAATATGTGATTGTTCATTGTTTCAGGGCAAAGGCAGCGAGACAACCGCAAAAATAATTCAAAACTCAGGTTTTTCTTATGGGAATCTTGTGATAATTGTTTACAGAAACCCAAAAAAGTGGTATCATATGGGGTGGCATTCCCAATGATGCCGCTTTTACTATTTATTTACGTCATTCCAATATTCAAGGAGGTTCAATAAATGGCAAGAAAACTCAAGACCATGGACGGCAACACCGCAGCCGCGTATGTATCATACGCGTTTACGGAAGTTGCGGCGATCTACCCGATCACACCGTCTTCCCCGATGGCCGATGAAGTCGACAAGATGTCGGCAAACGGTGCAAAAAACGTCTTCGGACAGCAGGTCAACGTCGTTGAAATGCAGTCGGAGGGTGGCGCTTCGGGCGCGATGCACGGTTCGCTGCAGGGCGGCGCGCTGACCACGACTTATACTGCTTCCCAGGGGCTGCTGCTCATGATCCCGAATATGTACAAGATGGCCGGCGAACTGCTTCCCGGCGTCATGCATGTCTCGGCCCGCTCGGTTGCCACTTCCGCACTGAGCATCTTCGGAGATCACTCCGACATCAATGCCTGCCGTCAGACCGGCTTCGCAATGCTTTGCTCCAACAGTGTTCAGGAGTGTATGGATCTGGGCGCGGTGGCACATCTTTCCGCAATCAAGGGACGCATTCCGTTCCTGCATTTCTTCGACGGCTTCCGCACCTCCCACGAACAGCAGAAGATCGAAATCTGGGACTACGACACCCTTTCCGGCATGGTCGATTTCGACGCCGTTAAGGCCTTCCGCGCCAACGCATTGAATCCGGAACATCCGGTGCTGCGCGGCACGGCTCAGAATCCCGACACCTTCTTCCAGGCACGCGAGGCCTGCAACCCGTTCTATGACGACATCGTCGGTATCACAGAAGATTATATGAACCAGGTGAACAAGGCCATCGGCACCGATTACGCCCTATTCAACTATCACGGCGCCAAGGATGCCGAAAAAGTCATCATCGCCATGGGTTCGGTCTGTGACACCATCGAAGAAACCATCGATTACCTCAACGCCAAAGGCGACAAGCTGGGCCTGATCAAGGTCCGCCTGTATAACCCCTTCTCGGTCAAACATTTCCTTGCGGCGCTGCCCAAGACGGTGAAACACATTTCCGTCCTCGACCGCACCAAGGAACCCGGCACCGTCGGCGAACCGCTCTACCTCAATGTCGTTGCGGCGCTACACGACACCGAATTCGAAGGCGTCAAGATCACCGGAGGCCGTTACGGTCTGAGCTCCAAGGACACCACCCCGGCACAGGTCAAAGCGGTCTATGATAACATGAAAGCCGGCGGCAAGAACCACTTCACCGTGGGCATCAACGACGACGTCACCTACACTTCACTCGAAGTCGGCGACATCGAAGATACCACGCCGGAAGGCACGACGGCCTGCAAATTCTGGGGTCTCGGTTCCGACGGCACGGTCGGTGCAAATAAAAATTCAGTCAAAATCATCGGCGACCATACCGACATGTACGCACAGGCCTATTTCTTCTATGATTCCAAAAAGAGCGGCGGCATCACGATCTCTCACCTGCGCTTCGGCAAAAAGAAGATCAAGAGCACCTATCTGATCAATAAAGCGGCGTTCGTCGCCTGCCACAACCCGAGCTTTGTCGATAAATACGACATCGTTCAGGACGTCAAACCGGGCGGCACTTTCCTGCTCAACTGCGGCTGGAACGTGGACGAGCTGTCCGAAAAACTGCCGGGCGACATGAAGGCCTATATCGCTAAAAACAATATCAAATTCTACACCATCGACGGGATCTCCATAGGCAAGGAGATCGGCCTCGGCGGCAGAATCAACACGATTTTGCAGGCGGCGTTCTTCAAACTCGCCAATGTCATCCCGATCGACGACGCGGTCAAATTCATGAAAGAAGCCGCCCTCAAGAGCTACGGCAAAAAAGGCGAAGCGGTTGTCAAGATGAACTACGACGCGATCGACCGCGGTGTTGCCAGTGTCGTTAAAGTCGATGTTCCGGCCGATTGGGCCAACTGCAAGGGCAAGTTTGCACATCCCGAAATCACCGGCAAAAACCCGGCGCTCGTCAAATGGATCAAAGAGTTCCAAGTACCCGTTAACGCACAGGCCGGCGACAGCATCCCGGTCTCCGCATACAAAGGCCTCGAAGACGGCACCTTCCCGGTGGGTTCCTCCGCCTATGAGAAACGCTGCATCGCGGTCGATGTCCCGACATGGAAACCCGAAAACTGCATCCAGTGCGGCTTCTGCTCCTATGTCTGCCCGCACGCAGTTATCCGCACCTTCGCACTGACCCCCGAAGAGGCCGAAAAAGCCCCCGAAGGCGCCAAGACCGTCGATATGGTCGGCATGCCCGGCTATAAATTCTCGGTCACGATGTCGGTCAGCGACTGCACCGGCTGCGGTTCCTGCGCACAGGTTTGCCCGGGCCGCAAAGGCGAAAAAGCCCTCGTCATGGAATCACTCGAAAACCATATGCAGGATCAAAAGAACTTTGATTATATGTTCGAACTTCCGGCCAAACCTGAAGTCAGCGAGAAATTCAAGCCGACCACGGTTAAAGGCAGCCAGTTTAAGCAGCCGCTGCTCGAATTCTCCGGCGCCTGCGCAGGCTGCGGTGAGACCCCGTACGCCAAACTCGCCACCCAGCTCTACGGCGACCAGATGTATATTGCCAACGCCACGGGCTGCTCGATGATCTGGGCATCCTCCTCTCCGTCAGTTCCGTACACCGTCAATAAAGAGGGTTACGGCCCGGCATGGGGCAACTCCCTGTTCGAAGACAACGCCGAATACGGCTTCGGTATCTATCTCGCGGCCAAACAGCGCCGCAAGACATTGGCCGATACGGTCCGCGAACTGATCGCCGCCGAATACTGCACCGACGAGATCAAAACAGCGGGTCAGGAATGGCTCGATACCATGGACGACCGCGAGGCCTCCAAAGCGTCTTCCGCCAAATTGCTGGCCGCCTGCAAAGACGGCGTTGATATGACCGGAACCGAATGGGAAGCCGAATGGGTCAAAAACGGCAAGGTCTGCACCTGCGACGCCTGCAAACTGGCCACTAAGGTCATCGACAGTGCCGATATGCTGGTCAAGAAATCGACCTGGATTTTGGGCGGCGACGGCTGGGCTTATGACATCGGCTTCGGCGGTCTGGATCACGTGATCGCCTCCGGTGAAGACGTCAACATCCTCGTGTTCGATACCGAGGTCTACTCCAACACCGGCGGTCAGGCCTCTAAGGCCTCTCAGATCGGTCAGGTCGCGCAGTTCGCCGCGGCGGGCAAGTCCATCAAGAAGAAGGACCTCGCCGGCATCGCGATGAGCTATGGTTACGTCTACACCGCGCAGGTCGCGATGGGCGCCGACTACAACCAGTGCCTCAAGGCGTTTGTCGAAGCCGAGAATTACAAAGGCCCGTCGATCATCATCGCCTACGCCCCGTGTATCAACCACGGCATCAAGGGCGGCATGACCAACTCGCAGGCCGAGGAAAAACGCGCCGTACAGGCGGGTTATTGGAACCTGTTCCGCTATAATCCGTCACTCGAAACCGGCAAGTTCTCGGTCGACAGCAAAGAACCCAGCGCCGATCTCAAAGAATTCCTGCTGTCCGAAGTTCGTTACAGCTCGCTGGTACGCGCATTCCCGGATCGCGCCGACAAGCTCTTCGACGAAGCGGTTGTCGATGCAAAAGACCGTTACGACCACCTGCTGCGTCTGCAGAAGCTCTACAACGGCGAGTGCTAAACCAAGTTTATATCATAACAAAGGAGCGGCATTCGCCGCTCCTTTTGCATCATGTAGGGGCGTACTGCGTTCGCCCGCAATCTGACTTATAGAAATATCTGCGGAACAATAACCTTATAGGGCGATTCATAATCACCCGCAAGATATAAGGATGATTTATTTACGGGCGATTACGAATCGCCCCTACCCAATACATTCTCTTAACAATTAAATAAAGCACCGCAGGAAATGTTTCCTGCGGTGCTTCATGGTATACTCCAATCACCGTGCGGAAGGAGACCGACCATGCAAACCATTCTGGACTACATCGAAGCCAATTTGAAAACCGAATTGACCCCCGAAGAACTGGCGCAAAGCGCCGGTTATTCGGTCTCGCACTTTCACAGGCGGTTCTCGGTTCAAATGGGCATGCCGCCGGCGGCGTATATTCTCACCCGACGCTTAAAAAACGCGCTGTATGAGATCGCAAGCGGCTACACCGCCATCGATGTCGTGATGGAATACGGCTTTGAAACCTACGCGGGCTTTTACAAGGCCTTTGTCCGCGAATACGGCTGCTCTCCTAAAAAATACATCGCCATTTACGGCGTTCCGACTAAAAGGCCTGTTTTAAAGGAGTTAAACACCATGAGTATGACAAACAAACAAATCCGCGACCTCTTAAAGAACTGGGACATTGACGAAAAATCCGAGATCGGCGAAGTCCGGTATATGCACGGTGCAAAAATCGCCGACGACGTCTTTCGCATCGGCGAGGACCATTACTTACGCATGCGCGACGGGAAAGAGAGCCAACTCAGAAATATCGCTCTTGCCAAAGCCATCGCCGCACAGGGTCTCGGCTCTGCATTGCCTGTTCTGACCAAAACCGGAGCCGAATACCTCGACGGCGAAATTTTAACAATTTTAATCAAACGCGTCAAAGGCACCCCGTATGAATTTTTAGACCAGTTCGGGGAAAATCGACTGCGCTATGCCGCTGAATGCGGGTGTGCCCTCGGCAAGCTGCACAAGGCGCTGTTGAGCGTGGATGTCGCAGCGCCCGAGAGCAACTTATACCAGTCCGCCGGAATTCACGCGCTGCCCAATGTGCAAAAGCAAAATGTGCAGTGGTCCATGGGATTGCCCGACAGCTTCTTCTCCGACTACCTCGAGACCTTCGGCGCATTACAAGCCAAACTGCCCCGCCAGATCATCCACCGCGACCCCAACCCGAGCAACATTCTCTTTGCAAACGATACCGTCAGCGGGTTCATCGATTTTGACCTGAGCCAGCGCAACACCCGCCTCTACGACCCCTGTTATTGCGCAACGGGCGTGCTCTGCGGCGCGGAAAACGAGGAGCATTTTGAAAAATGGCCTGAGATCGCGGCTCAGATCTTGCGCGGTTATGACCGAGAAAACCCGCTTACCACAGAAGAAAAGCAGTCCGTCTATTATGTCATGTGCTCCATTCAACTGCTCTGCGTCTCCTATTTCAATACCATCGACGACCCCGATTTTAAGCGCCTGACCCAAAAGAATCGTAAAATGTTGCAGTTCATCGTCGCCAATCAAGAGAAATTGAAGAAGATTTTCTAAACATTATTGTTTTTCTTGCGCAAGGTACTTCACCAAACTGTAGGGGCGAACTGCGTTCGCCCGTTCTCTTCGTTCCTTATGCCAACCATTACTATCAATGTATCGGGCGAACGCAGTTCGCCCCTACACAATCATATGACATGCAAAAACGGCGGCCTTTCGGCCGGCGGGTAGTGCCCGCTCCCATACGCGTCCAAAGAATTTTCTTCCCGTTAACCTCATAACACGCGTTATTATCCCTGCAGAAAACAATGGTTTTATACAAA